>MDTD01003772.1_pt1 | contig 44080 bp, 35 predicted proteins | sample 811221 | NCBI WGS metagenome assembly MDTD01 (sample SAMN05326646, study PRJNA326480) | marine metagenome | isolation source: seawater | place: Pacific Ocean: South West | collected 2011 | reverse complement strand
GATCAGGGTTGGACTTTGTGTCCTACGCACTTGCAATGGAAGAGATAGCAGCAGTCGACGGTGGTATCAGCAACATGATGTCGGCCAACAACTCCCCCGTCGCCATCGGCATTGCTACCCACGGCACAAACGAACAGAAGGACCGCTTTCTGCCTCGCTTGTGCGCAGGCGAGTGGCTGGGTTCGTTTCACCTAACCGAGCCCCACACCGGATCTGATGCATCGTCAATTACCACTCGCGCGGTTAGAGACGGAAATGAATACATCCTCAACGGACACAAGGCCTTCATCACAGCAGGATCAACCTCGGACATAGCGATGATTGTCGCCGTAACAGGCCCACAAGCAGACAGCCCCGAAATCAGCGTCTTTGTGACGCCGACTGACAATCCCGGCTACCAAGTAATTAACACCGAACGAAAACTAGGACACAGGACTAACGATCTATGCCAGGTCCGCTTTGATTCGATGCGTGTCCCTGCCACAGACCTTTTAGGAGATGAAGGCCGCGGGCTCTCAATTGCTCTCGGGGGCCTTTCCTTGGGTCGGATAGCGACAGCCGCTCAGGCAGTTGGTGGGGCTCGTCAGGCCCTACAGCTTTCAAAGGATTACGCTTCTGAGCGCGAAACCTTTGGTAAGCCCATAATTGGACACCAAAGCGTCGCTTTCACTCTTGCCGAAATGGCTACCGAGGTTGAGGCCGCTCGCCACATGTACTTACATGCCGCATCTCTGCATGATGCAGGCAAGGATTCAGCAACCGCAGCATCAATGGCGAAACTATTTGCTTCTGAAATGGCGGAACGCGTTGCATCGAAAGCGATTCAAGTGCACGGAGGGGCCGGTTTTCTTGAAGACCACCTCGTCGAAAAAATCTACCGTGACGTTCGCGTCTACCAGATTTATGAAGGAACCTCCGAAGTCCAAAAAATCGTTATCTCCCGTAACCTGGACTCACTCGAATTGTGAGAGCTCAACAGTGCTCTAGGCTCTCGATATGACACTGATTCGTGTTGCAGCGGACATCGGGGGCACATTTACCGACATAGCCCTTGAGACACCCACTGGTCTGCACACCAGCAAAGTCCTAACCACAGCACAAGAACCTGCTACCGGAGTCCTGCGCGGGATCGAGGAAGTTCTCAACGAGGCAGGAATCAACGCAAGCGATATCGATGTTTTCATCCATGGCACGACGTTGGCTACTAATGCGTTAATTGAGCGTCGAGGAGCGATAACGGCTCTACTCACCACAGAGGGCTTGCGCGACTCGGTCGAAATGGCTCACGAGAACAGATTCGAGCAATACGACCTCGCCATGACACGTCCAGAACCACTCGTTCCTCGCGACTTGCGCTTCGGTATACCCGAGAGACTCGATTCAACTGGGCGCGTCCTCAAAAAGCTGGATACCAACGCGTTAGAAACTGCTGTCCAAGCAATGAAGGAGCAGAACGTCGAAAGCGTCGCCATAGGATTTCTACATAGTTACGCAAACAACAGCCACGAGCGACAGGCCGCAAAGGTTGTCCAAGAACTCTGGCCTGAGGTATCCGTAACACTCTCTAGCGAAGTTTGTCCCGAAATTAGAGAATACGAACGCTTCTCCACCGCATGTGCAAACGCTTACATCCAGCCCCTAGTTAGGAGATACCTTCAGGATCTGGAATCTCGTCGGCGCGCACTATCGATGACATGCCCAATGCTCCTGATGCAGTCCAGTGGAGGGCTCGGAACCCTAGACGATGCCCTGCGATTTCCAGTCCGCCTAGTCGAAAGCGGTCCCGCTGGTGGCGCCCTTTTATCGGCAGAGTTGGCTCGCTCCTTCCAGTTGGAGAAAGCCCTCAGCTTCGACATGGGTGGCACCACCGCAAAACTCTGCATTATCAACGATGGTTACCCCAGAACATCCCGCGAGTTCGAAGTAGGGCGCGAATACCGGTTCCTGGCGGGTAGCGGCCTCCCTTTGCGTTTGCCGGTTATCGAAATGGTCGAAATCGGGGCCGGAGGGTCCTCGATCGCACAGCTCGATGCGCTTGGTCGAATCGCTGTTGGCCCAACTAGCGCCGGCAGCGAACCCGGCCCCGCCTGCTACGGAAGAGGCGGTGATGCCCCGACAGTGACTGATGCCGATGTTGCTTTAGGTCGGATCCTTGCGGACGGTTTTGGTAGATCCGAATTGGAGTTCTCAAAAAAAGCGGCAGTCCACGCGATTAATGACGCGATGCTGAGCACTGAAACGCAAGACCCCATTCTGGCAGCTCTCGGAATTGTTGAAACAGTTGACGAGAACATGGCTAGCGCTGGTCGAGTACACGCCATCGAACAAGGCTGCGATATCACCGATGGTACGTTGATCGCTTTCGGTGGAGCCGCTCCTCTCCACGCAGCCCGTGTCGCTGAAAAGCTGGGGATCTCGGACGTGATAGTGCCCAATGGAGCAGGCGTTGGTTCAGCTATTGGGTTCTTGCACGCTCCGGCATCACACGAGAACGTTCGCACCCGATACCTCCATCTCGACTCCCTCAACGTTGATGAGCTAGCAACCATGCTTGAGGAAATGCTGGAAGAGTCCCAGGAAATCGTCCGACGAGCGGCACCTCATGAAGGTTTGCTCCGAAGCGCCAAGGCCTTTATGCGGTACGCAGGTCAAGGTCACGAGATAACCGTTGATTTGGACCTTGACGAAATCCTCTGTGACCCACGCCCCGATGCCGCTCATTTACAAAAGGTTTTAGAGGAGGCATTCGTCGAAGAATATCGTCGCCTCTACGGACGTGAGATTACCGGATTGGGGGTAGAGACTCTGAGCTGGGTAGCAACAGTGAGCTCTCCGACGGAGGCATCCACTTTCGAAGCGTCAGAGCCCCCAGAACATAGAGTTGACGGAACCCTAACTACCCTCGCCGCCGACAACACCACAGGTGAAATGACGACGACGGCTGTTGTAACGCGAAGTGAGTTAAATAATGGCTATGTGGTCGGCCCTGCATTAGTTACCGAAAACCAAACCACAACTTTTGTCCCGGCGTCATACAAGGCTTGGCTATCCGCAAGTGGTCATCTTCGAATGCAGGGAGAAGACACCAACACAGACAGATCGCCAGACGAAACCTCAGCAGGCTTAAGGTCGCTACATCGAGACATCATGTGGAATCGATTAATCGCGGTCGTTCAAGAGCAAGCTACAACTCTCGTTCGTTCAGCCTTTTCTACCTCCACCCGCGAAGCAGGTGATCTTTCTGCAGGCGTCTTTGATCCACAGGGCAGGATGTTGGCCCAATCAGTTACGGGCACGCCAGGACACGTCAACTCAATGGCGGCCTCAGTTAGCCATTTCTTAGACGAATTCCCGGTTCAAACGATGCGCCCTGGAGACATTTATCTCACCAACGATCCCTGGAAAGGCACAGGCCACCTGTTTGACGTCGTCGTTGTTACACCGGTATTTCGCGACAACCAGGTGATCGCACTCTTTGCTTGCACCAGTCACGTGGTTGATATCGGTGGAGTCGGATTTAGTTCTGCGTCGAGCGAGATCTTTCATGAGGGATTGCAGCTGCCAATTATGCGGTTCGCCACTAACGAAGTGTTCGATCCCAATGTTGTGAAGATCATCGAAGAAAATGTTCGAGATGGCGTCCAGGTCATGGGAGATATTTATTCGCTAGCTGCGTGCAATCGAGTGGGGGCTCTTCGTCTAACTGAAATGATGGAGGAGTACCATTTAACAGATCTTGATGATCTTGGGCAATACATAATTGAAACTTCTCGCTTTGCGATGCTCAAAGAAATCGGAAAGCTGCCCGAGGGCACCTGGAATGCTTCGATGCGGGTCGATGGAGTCGACGAGCCTTTGGATATCGTCGCCCAATTAGAAATTACCGCCGAGGGCATCAAGGTCAGTTTCGATGGAACAAGCCCTGTGCAACCCCACGGCATCAACGTTCCTATGTCCTACACCGATGCCTACACCTCTTTTGGGGTGCGTTGCATTGTCGGGCCCAACATCCCTAACAACGCAGGATCTCTCGAAGTTGTTGCCGTTTCGGCCCCATCAGGATGCATCCTCAACGCGCCACGGCCCGCAGCCGTCAATATTCGCCACGTTATGGGCCAAATGCTGCCCGACGCCGTCTACGGCTGCCTCGCCCAAGTTATTCCAAACAAAGTTCCGGCAGAGGGCACAAGCTCTCTCTGGAACTTGTTAGCAAGTGGCAAGTGGGACGACCACAGGGATAACAGCTTCATGATGATGAGCTTTAATTCTGGTGGAGCAGGCGCTCGACCTGGTCAAGACGGACTGTCGGCGACTGCCTTTCCCAGCGGAGTGCGCAATATGCCTGTAGAAATAAATGAAGTGGTTTCACCGCTTATCTTCTGGCGTAAGGAATTCCGACCCGATTCCGGAGGGGATGGGGAATTCCGCGGAGGGTTAGGACAAATAGTTGAGTTGGCTCATCGAAGCGGCGGAGAGTTCCTCTTCAGCGCAACCTACGAAAGGGTTCAACACCCTGCTCGAGGTCGCCACGGCGGAAGTGATGGGTTACCTGGACGGCTTTCTCTCGACGACGGGACTCCTGTTCCCGCCAAAGGCAACACGCTGGTGCCGGGCGGCAGACATCTGATTGTCGAATTCCCGGGGGGTGGCGGCCTCGGCGAGCCCGAGCGTCGAATGAAAGAAGCGCGGCTGCGTGATCGGAGATTAGGGTACGTAACGTCTTAGGCCGGGGGGTCGGCGTGACAGCGTCCGAAAAGTATCTGCCACTGGATGGCATAAAGGTATTCGAGTTGGGGATAGCGATAGCGTCTCCGTTTTGCGGCAAATTGATGGCGCACTTCGGCGCGGATGTCATCAAAATCGAATCTCGCACTAGCCCCGATGTGGTTCGGTTACTTGGCTCAGCGTGGCTTAAAGACCGAGAGGACCTTGCGTCAATCGCTTCCGATACGAGCCCCTACGTTTCAGAAATGAACGCTTCGAAACGTAGCGTGGGCCTAGAACTTAAAACCGAACAAGGGAAAACGGCCGCTATGCAAATCCTCGCGCAATGCGACGTTTTCATAGCCAACTTTGGCGCCCGAGCCCTAGCCGACCTTGGCTTTGACTATGAGTCAGTTAAAGCCGTGAAACCTGACATTGTCTACGTCCAATTGCCCGGTTTTGGAAGCAATCCAGATATGCCCTATTACCCATTCGTCGCCTGGGGCCCCAACCAAGCGCCGCTGGTAGGAATGGATGACTTCACGGGCCACAACGACGACCCACCGGCAGGCATCGCTACTGTCGCCCCGCCCGACTACATGTCAGCACTCCATGCTGCGATCGCTACCCTCACCGGCCTCGAACAAAGGGACCTAACCGGCCAAGGGGTTCACGTAGACATCAGCCAATTCGAGACAACCTTGGCTCTTTTAGGCCCCTTCGTAATGGATTACGACCTAACCGGCACCGTTCCCAGTCGCATAGGCAATCGCTCTATGTGGGGAGCCCCACAGGGCGTTTACCCATGCTCCGGCTCGGAAAACTGGATAGCCATCAGCGCCACAGAGAACGAAGACTGGGACGCATTGAAAGCGTTGGCTGGCAATGCCATCGATGACTCCTTTGATAACCCTGACCTCCGCGTAGAACAACAGGATTTACTTGACAAACAGATTGCGGATTGGACCATAAATTACCAAGTCGATGATCTGGCTGATCGCCTTCAGACGGTTGGCGTTGCCGCACACACTGTTTCGCGAAATGAAGACCTTCTTCGCGACACGCATGTGATGAGCCGAGGCTGGTACCAAATCGCACCTTCAAAGCGCCTAGGTCGCGACGTCTTCAGCAACTGTCTTGTGCGGTTAGATCAGACCCCTGGGCGTTGGACCCATGCAGGTCCGTCAATGGGTCAGCACACTCGAGAAGTGCTAAAGAGCTACGCAGGGCTGAGCGACGCACAGATCGACGGGCTAATCAAGGTTGAAGCTGCCTTCGAATCCATTGATCCTGACACAACAACAAATCGGCCTTGGGACGACTGGATACATATGTTCATTCCTGGAGTCGATGATGCGAGGGACCTCTAATGGCGGGTCCCTACGAAGGCGTCACTGTAGTAGACACCACCGGGCTTACAGGCGCCTACGCAACTCGACTCTTTGCTGGTCTGGGCGCTGAAGTCATTCACCTAGAGCCGCCGCAAGGGTCTGCCCTTCGGCGATTGACGCCCTTCGTCGAGAGTATCGACCCACCAGAGAGCAGCTTGTGGTGGAGCTATTTAGCCATGGGCACCCACAGCGTCGTTGTCGAACCCGGGGACACGGACTCTATGGAGCAGGTCATCTCACAAGCAGATGTGCTCTTTGAGGACCAACTCCCCGAACACTCGGGCGTTCCATCAGAAATGATCGACTCCTCCACCATCCGAACCAGAATCTTGCCATTCGGACTTAGTGGCCCAAAGCGGGGTTGGAAGAGCTCCAACCTTGTGGCCTGGGCCGGGTCAGGAATTCTCTACACGACGGGATTTACCGACCGTCCCCCTGTCGCTCCTGCAGCTCCTGTTCAGCTTGCTTGCCATGCAGCCGGAGCTTCGGCTCTTGTCGGAACGCTTCTCGCGCTTCGCGTTCGGCGACTCAGCGGCGTAGCCCAAAACGTTGAGATCTCTATGCAAGAGGCGGCGTTGACGATCGCACCTGAAACCGGGGTGCCCATGTTGCTTGACGACAGAGTGCACAGAGAGCGCACAGGCAACCGGCGGGACTTAGGTCGACCTTTCGGGTTGTATCCGTGCAGCGACGGTTTCGTTTCCATCATCGTCCTAATGCCAAGGCATTGGGTTGCCATGGCAGAGTGGGTCGCCGAGGTAACGGGAAACGAAAGCATCACCGAGCCTGTCTTCGAAGAAAACGCAGTTCGAATTGAGGCTAAAGACCTCATCGACGAATGGGTCGAAGAGCTCACTAGACAAGGAACTCGCCTTGAGTTGTTCCAAGAGGGTCAACGACGGGGCATACCAATCACTCCCGTTAACACCGTAGATGCGCTAGTTGACGATCCTCACTTAGAGGCCGCGGAATACTGGTCCTCCACTGAGCTTCACGATGGCCAGACTGTCACAGTGCCTGGAGCTCCCTTTAGAACAAACGCACAGTGGTGGTCCACCAGCCGTGCACCATTCTTGGGTGAACACACTGAGATGTATATCAACTGACCTTACGAAACGACATTGAACCTGAGGCCACAAACCTCAATCGTGTGTCCTTCACAACGTAGGCCGAAGTCTGAAGCATTTTTAACCAAAGACATAGGGTCGGCGGCCTTTACATCGATGCCTCCAAGCCCCTCAGGTCGACCATCGGTAGGTATGACGAATCGGATCGGGCCATCTGTGGTCAATATGGTTGGGTCGTCATAGTCCTGATTGAGAGTTTGCTGAAGTCGGTCAGCCCACTGTGCAGCTAGACGCCTTGGTTCCGGCGTCTGAATTTCAGCTCCAACAATCGCCTCAATGACTTCGGTGTTGCGATGCTCTTTCCAGTCTTTTTCCACTGGCCACCAATCGCCGTCGGGTGCCCCCTCGTTCATGCACCAGCGAAGCTCCACCAAGCAGCCAGGCAGATCCTTGGGGTGAATGTGAAGAGCATCACTATCAGCTTCACTGATTTCACCACCTGCCACCAGCCTCACCCCTTGACTTTCAAGATGTTGACGGTGCGTCTCATAATCAGATCGGGCGACCTGAAAAAGGAGCATGTATCCACCGGCGCCTTGACGGCGAGCTATGTAGCGACCACCAGCCGATTCGGGGCCAGGTTTCAAAGGCGACACCAACTCCAAGAACTGATTCCCAATTGGCATAACGAAGTTCTTAAGTCCGAAGATACTTACACCTGCTTCACGGCCAGGGCGCGTCCCGGGGTCCCTATAGGCAACCTCCAGACCAAAGACCTCGCGCAACGCTCGTTCCGTCAAGTCGTATTCATTTCCAACCATAGCGACTTGCCGCAAACGTAAATCCATCAGGACCCCTCAAACTCTCTGCGAAGCGGAGTCAGCACCTCAGCAATGAAAAGGTCCGCTTCTGCCGCTGACGATGGGTTACCGAAATCTAGAACGAAGTGTTCGAATCCAAGTTCAATGAAACCAGTCAGCAAGTCGATAAATTCACTTGCTTCGGGTTTCGTGTTTGGTAGGGCACGTTCAATAGTTAACGAAAACTGAATTTCGCTCCGCTCACGTTCCCCAAGCTCCAGATGCTTGTGCATCACGTTGCATTTACGTTCGAGCGAGTCACGGCTACCTCGCCAGACCGTGTTCCAAATATCTGCTTGACGAGCCGCTAGAGGTATGCCTATCTGCTCTCCTGAAGTACCCAAACAGACAGGCGGAATCACCTCGGGTCTCGGTGGAGCTGCCGCGCCGTCAATGGCGAAGAGATCTCCCTCAAATCGGGGCTCATCTTGGGACCACATCAGCCTGCAAATCTCTATGGTTTCTTCCAACTGCTTGAAACGGACGCTTGGCTTTGGAAACTCATAGCCGTAGGACTGGTATTCCTCTTCTCGCCAACCAGCACCAATGCCCAAAATAAACCGGTTTCCGCTAAGAAACTGGAGCGTGCTTGCCATCTTTGCCGTCAGGGCAGGTGGCCGATAGCCCACACCCAATACGTGGTGGCATAAGTCGACATCAGGGAATTTCGCAGCACACCAAGTCAAAGTCGTCCAAGCTTCAAGAAACGGATCTGTCTTTTGGTCGAAGCCATAGAAGTGGTCTGCTATCCACAAACTGTCGAACTGTTCGGTCACCTCGGGCAAAACGTGGTCACACTGGTATTGCACAATTGGCTGATAGTCGCTCCACTTATTCCCAATCACGGGGGAAAGCCATCCAAAACTGAGCCCTTGAGAGCTAGCAGCCATCCCAGCACCCTTCGCGACGCCTCACCGCATCAACTTTGAACGGCGGTACGCCAACCATGGGCGTCATCTCCACTGCCATTTTGGATCGCAACCAAACTTTCTCGGAGTCGAAGGGTGTTGCTTCCCGGTTCCCCATCACCGAAGATAATTTGCGAGTCGCCTCGCAAGACTGTTCCGACCGGTGACAAAACTGCCGCCGTGCCTGACAGAAACGCTTCACCTCGCGCCGCCCAATCCTGGAGTTCGTCGAGTTCAATGGGTCGTTCTTCCACCTCATAACCCAAGTCATTTGCTAGAGCGAGCACCGAAGACCGCGTTACGCCATGCAAGAAAGAGCTATCTAACTGGCGAGTAACCACTCGTTTATCGTCGGCAAGGAAGAAATTGGCGGCACCCGTTTCGGTAATGTCACCGCCAGTAGCGAAGAGTATTTGATCAACCGCAGCGTTCTCTGCCATAGCGTCCAAAGTGGGTGACAACGCCATCGCGTAATTCGCACCTGATTTCACCATTCCGAACTGGGGCGTGGTGCGAGGAATCTCTTCCTCTATCAGCAGGGTCAAAGGCCTGACCCCGCCCTTAAAGTAATCACCAACTGGGCAGTTCACCACGAAAAGCAGCGCCTCGGATGATGGCGTCGCAGCAGCCCCAATATTTGGTTCTGTACCGATAAGGGTTGGTCTTATGTAAAGGGACCCAGGAGCCGGGGGAACCTCGTCAACATTTGCCTCCACCGTGTCAATAATCATCTGACGGAGAACGGTCGCGTCCGGAATCGGGAGTCTCAGCAGAGAAGCGCTCTGACACATACGGGCGACATGGTCATCAAGGCGGAAAATCGCTAGTGAACCGTCGACCTGCCAGTGAGCCTTTAAACCTTCGAATATCGCGCTCCCATAATGCAGTGCATGGGCCGCTGGGCTCAACGTGAAGTCACCGTATGGTTCGACTTTACCCCCGTATCCATAGACGCCATCAGCAGTGGGCGCAGTGGCCATCCAGTCGCAAAAGACTGTGCCAAACGGCACCGTCATGGGATCGGGCTTTTCACTCATGGCATCTCCATTCAGAGTTGAAACTTTACCTCACCGCGAAGCGGGGAAGATCAGATTTAGATTGGAATCATCACTCGATACGACTTTGAGGCCGTCTGTCCCCTACCTTGTGCATATGACTCAACTTTCCCAGTCTGTACGACTTGACTTTGAAGACGACATTGCGATTATCCGTGTCGAGAATCCACCAGTAAACGCACTCAGCTTCCACGTCCGACAGGGCCTTTTGGATGGCGTCACTGAGGCGGAAAAGAGCGACGCTACCGCCATAGTCCTTATTTGCGAAGGACGCACGTTTATCGCCGGAGCAGACATCACCGAATTCTCAGGTAAGCCTCAGCCGCCCTCCCTTCAAGAAGCGCAAGATGCTATGGAGAACTGCTCCAAACCCGTCATAGCCGCTGTGCACGGCACCGCACTAGGTGGAGGGCTAGAGGTTGCCTTGTGCGCCCACTACCGAGTCGGAGTCACCTCCAGTCAATACGGGCTTCCCGAAGTAAAACTAGGTCTCTTACCCGGAGCCGGCGGCACTCAACGTTTACCTCGCATCACCGGTGCAGCCAAGGCACTCCAAATGATGACGAGCGGTGATCCGATACCGGCAGACGAGGCCCTTGCTTGCGGCCTGATAGACGAGATTGTTGACGACCTGGAGCAGGGCGCTGTGGCTTTCGCTCGACGGGCGGTTTCTGAGCAAATGCCCCTCCTGCGAATCCGCGATAGAAACGACAAGCTAGCTGATACCCCACCGTCTCTCTTTGATGACTTTCGCGCGGGTATCGCCCGAAAAACTCGCGGTTTTCTAGCCCCCGAATTCAACATTCGTTGCATTGAAGCTGCAGTAAATCTTGACTTTGAAGACGGATTGAAACGCGAGCAGGAATTGTTTCGTGACCTAATGACAGGCACGCAATCAAAGGCTCAGCAGTACTACTTCTTTGCCGAACGGGCGGCGCTCAAGATCCCGGGGCTTCCCAAAGAGACCGAACCGGTGGACATCGCCCGCTGCGGCATCCTTGGGGCCGGAACAATGGGCGGGGGCATAGCAATGAACTTCGCGAACGTCGGAATTCCCGTGACCATCGTCGAACGAGACCAGGAATCGCTTGATCGAGGCCTGGCAGTTGTGCGCGCCAACTACGAAAGAACTGCTGCTCGAGGCGGCATCACCAGCGACGACGTCGAGACTCGTATGGGTCTCATATCTGGTTCCACCGATATGGGCAACTTTGCAGACTGCGATCTGGTCATCGAGGCAGTGTTCGAAAACATGGACCTTAAGAAATCTATCTTCGCTGAGCTAGACGCAATTTGTAAGTCCGGCGCGATTTTGGCTTCAAATACCTCGGCACTAGACATCAATGAAATCGCTTCAGCGACCAGCCGCCCTGAAGCCGTCATCGGGATGCACTTCTTTTCACCAGCAAACGTTATGAAGATGCTTGAGGTAGTACGCGGAGACGCAACCTCCGATATCGCAATCACGACTGCCATGAAGATCGGCCGTTCAATCGGCAAAACACCGGTGTTGTGTGGCGTATGTCACGGCTTCGTGGGCAACAGAATGCTGTTCATGCGGGGAATAGAAGCGGAAAAGATGATCCTTGAGGGCGCTGCCCCTTCTCGCGTCGATCAGGTCCTTTTCGATTTTGGTCTACCAATGGGACCATTCGCCATGAGTGATCTAGCAGGTCTAGACATCGGATGGGACGAAACCACCTCATCAGGTGCCACCGTCAGGGAACTTTTATGCGAAAGCGGCCGCAGAGGCCAAAAAAACGGCCGAGGCTATTACACGTATGACCCCGATACGCGCGCCGCTACCCCCGACCCAGAGGTAGAAGAGATCATCGCAGCTTTTGCCGAACGTCAGGGCATAGAACGACGCGAAATCAGCGACCAGGAAATTCTCGAACGCTGCCTGTACCCGATGGTCAATGAGGGCGCCAAAATTCTTTCTGAAGAAATCGCTATTCGGGGAAGCGATGTCGATGTTGTCTGGATCAACGGATACGGGTGGCCCATGTACACCGGCGGCCCAATGTTTTGGGCAGATACGATCGGGTTGGAAGAAGTAGCGGAACGAATTAACCACTACGCATCTACTATCGGTGGCGCCCACTGGTCAATCTCACCACTGATCGAGCAACTAGTTTCCGAACAAGGTTCACTAAGCACGTATACGAATTGATACCCAACTATGCCAACTGACTTTTGCGAGCTAGCCAACAGCTACGTGGCCGAGCTACGGGCACGCGGCCGAGAAATCGATGCAGCTCGAAAACTTCCGCAAGACATCGCGGACCGACTCGCCGAGGACGGCTTTTACCGCCTCTGCACACCACAAGAAATTGGCGGCGTCGGAGCATCACCGGAAGAATTAGCTCTTGTTTGCGAAGCACTGGCCGCCGGTAATGGTTCAGTAGCTTGGTGTGTGTTCATCGGAGCAACGTCCCAATACATGTTTCCGGCCGCCTCACCGACGCTCCTCGCGGAACTAACAGAATCCTCAAATCTCATTACCAGTGGGGTGTTCGCATATTCCGGCACGGCCACAAAAACTGATTCATCAGGTGAGAACTGGAGCATCAGCGGCCATTGGGACTGGGGGTCGGGCTGCCTCAATGCCAGATGGATCTCCGGGGGCGTGATCTTGTGCGCCGAAAACGGTGAACCACTGCTCGACTCCAATGACCGACCCACTGAAGCTCGCGCCTTTTTTCGACCCGACGAAATAAACGTCCTTGACAATTGGCACACGACTGGGCTGCGCGGTTCCGGCTCCAACTCTTTCACCGCAGACAATGTCACATTGGATAGCTACCGAATAGCGACCGTCGAAGCACTTAGGTCATCCCCTCTTTCGCAATTACCGATTTACCGGTTCCCCCGCTTTGGGTATCTGGCGTTACCCATCGGAGCGATTGCCCTCGGAATGGCTCGCGACGCGATCGATGAAGCTTTGGGCGTCGCAAAGTCCAAAACCCCAACTGGTTCGGCTCGAACGCTAGCTGCTCGCCCCGCATTCCAACGAGACGTTGCCGCAGCGGACGCCTCACTCCGCGCCGCTAGAGCTTCCTTCTACGGTGACATTTCAACAGCCTGGACAGAGGCACAGCAAGGCGAAGGTTCCCTAGAAACACGAAGACTTCTTCGCACCTCAACAGCCCACGCCGTCGCGACCTCAATCGACGTCATCGACCGAATGTATACAACGGTTGGCGGCACCTCTGTTTACGAAGAATCAGCTCTTCAGCGCCACTTCCGTGACGTCCACGTCGCTTCGCAACACATGATGGTCGCCGAACCCGTCCTAGAACTAGCTGGACGCGTAATGACGGGCGTCGACAACAACGCACCCGGGTTATAAGAATCAGAACAATGAACCTTAGAAACGTCCTCTAGCGATGAGCCAACCGAATACTCTTGGCGAGTTCTCTTTGAACTCAACACCGACTCCTGCAAGTGACCTTGAGGCCGAACGACTGACCCGAAAACGCGAAGCGGCCTTGGGTTACCGAATTATGGCTTCCTGGGGTTGGGGCGCGGATGGTTCGGGCCACATCACAGCTCGCGACCCTGAGCACACTGATTGTTTTTGGCTACTTGCCTACGGCATCCCCTTCGACCAGGCAACTGTCAACAACTTGGTCCTCGTTAACGAACAGGGAGAAGTCATCCAAGGAAATGGCGAGATCAACCCGGCAGCCTTTTACATTCATGCACCAATCCACGCTCACCGCCCAGACGTCATCGGCGCAATCCACGCCCACACACCTTATGGCACCCCCTACTCTGCATTGGCAGAGCCGTTAGCGATGAGCAGTCAAGAGGCCGCCGCCTTTTATCAACTTCAGAGCGTCTTCCATGGAGAAGAAGTGAATGTGACCGACCTCGCTACGGGGCAGCGAATAGCAGAGGCGCTCGGCCCCGGCCGTTTGGTAGTTCTGGCCAACCACGGGTTTCTGACTGTCGGTTCCTCAGTTGCCTCTGCGGTCGGGTTTTATCTCAACGCGGAGAGAGCCGCAGAAGTGTGTATCAAAGCACCGTTAGGCCGAGAGATAAGTCCCGAATCCGCGGCCAAGGCGCATGAATCAGTTGGACCAGAACTCCACGGCTGGCACGTGTTCCAGTGGCTTGTCCGTTCCCGCCTAAGCGATCCCTGCGCAGTAGGTTGATCAGAAGCATGACTTACACAACCGACGTCGACGTAGTGGTAGTTGGAGCAGGCAATGCGGCGTGTTGCGCAGCATTGGCGGCCGCCGAACAGGGTGCCAAGGTACTAGTCCTTGAGCGAGCCCCTGAAGCTGAAGCCGGAGGTAACAGCCGCTTCACCGCTGGAGCAATTAGGTTCGCCTATTCAGGCGTACAAGACTTAACGGCTTTGATGCCTGATCTGACTGAAACGGAAATTGCAAGTACGGACTTCGGCACCTACACCGAAGAGCAGTTCTACGACGACATGGGTCGCGTAACCGACTACCGAACAGACCCAGAATTAGCTCATTATCTAGTTTCTCAAAGCAACCCAACCGTAATGTGGATGCAGCAAAATGGTGTCCGCTTTGCTCCTATATGGGGGCGTCAAGCCTTCAAGGTAGACGGAAAGTTTAAATTCTGGGGCGGCCTTACGGTAGAAGCCTGGGGAGGCGGGGAAGGCCTCGTGGAGGCGTTACATGCGGCCTTGACAAAGAACGGCATCGAGCTTCAATTCGGCGCCACCGTTCAAGAGCTGTTGTTCGACGGTCAAGCCGTTACTGGTGTCCGAGTGCGCCGTGAAGCTCAGATCATGGAAATTCCGGCAAAAGCAGTGATCCTCGCTGCTGGCGGCTTTCAAGCCAATGCTGAATGGCGTACGCGATATTTGGGCCCTGGGTGGGACCTAGCGAAGGTGCGCGGCACCCGTTTCAACACGGGAGATGGCATTCGAATGGCCTTAGACGTAGGAGCTATGCCATACGGCAACTGGAGTGGCGCTCACGCAGTCGCTTGGGAATACAACGCTCCAGAGTTCGGGGACCTGGCCGTCGGCGATGCTTTCCAAAAACACAGTTACCCCTTCGGGCTCGTGATCAACACCAAAGGGGAGCGCTTTCTCGACGAAGGCGCGGACTTTAGAAACTACACCTACGCAAAATATGGTCGCGAAATCCTGAACCAACCTGACCACTCAGCCTGGCAACTCTTTGACGCCAAAGTAGATCACCTTCTGAGAGACGAGTATCGAATAAAGCAGGTCACAAAAGTGCAGGCCGACTCGATTGAAGAGTTGTGTGCTCGGATGGACGGCGTCGACACTGAGGCAGCACTAAACACCATCGCCGAGTACAACGCGGCAGTGCAAACAGCCATTCCCTTCGATCCGAACGTTAAAGATGGACGATCAACTAAAGGACTCGCGGTCAATAAAACCAACTGGGCTAACACCATCGACGAGCCGCCATTCCAGGCGTACAACGTGACCTGCGGGCTGACGTTTACCTTCGGTGGTCTCAGAATCGATGCTAATGGCCAGGTCTTAGATACTGGGCTAGAAGAAATTCCCGGCTTGTACGCCGCTGGAGAACTGGTGGGCGGCCTCTTTTATGGCAATTACCCTGGCGGCACGGGCCTAATGGCAGGCGCCGTGTTCGGCAGACTCGCAGGCGAGAGTGCCGGGTCAGCGAGCGCTAGTTGACCCCTCGCTCCTTACCTTCCCAGTAAGGCGCCCGTAATTCGGTCTTAAGAATCTTTCCTGACGGATTACGCGGAATGATATCCATCCGGTCAACAGACGTCGGGCACTTATAGTGAGCGAGGCGCTCGCGGCAATACTCGATTAAGGACTCTTCGGTTGGATCACCGTCGGGAGTGACGGTAATGATCGCTTTCACTGTTTCACCCCACTTCTCATGTGGGACTCCGATAACAGCAACGTCGGCGACTTCGGGATGACTCATCAACGCATTCTCAACTTCAGCCGGGTAGATGTTCTCGGCCCCGGAAATGATCATGTCCTTAACACGATCGTGAATAAACAGAAATCCTTCTGACAGGTATCCGGCATCACCGGTCCGAAACCAGCCGACCCCATCCTCGTCACGCCCTTCTGGATAAACCTCAGCCGTGGCTTCAGGATCACCCCAATATCCCTTCAATGTGACTGCGGACTTAAGCCATATCTCTCCAACCTCGCCTTCGCCTAAATCCTCAAAAGTTTCAGGGTCGACTATGCGAAGTTCGATATCAGCCCAAGGCTGTCCAGCAGACCTTAAGAGGTGAGCGTTAGGGCCCCCAGGGTCATGGTGTTCAGCTCGCAAAATTGTTCCGCCACCTGTGGTTTCAGTCAAACCGTATGCACCGACGAAATCGCACCCCATCAGCTCCATGCTTCCCACAAGAACTTCTTCAGTTATAGGAGAGGCGCCGTAGATCATTGTGCGGAGACTCGAAAAATCGGTTTCCTGGGCTTCTGGTGTAATAAGGAGGAACTGCAGAATTGCAGGTACTAATAAAGCGTTGGTAACTGAATAGGTTTCAACCAAACGAAGGAGCTCAACGAGGTCTGCTTCTCGAAGCAGCACATTGGTTCCTCCGTTAAAGAGGCCCACGACACCCCACCCGCTGCCGGCGATATGGAAGAGAGGCATTGCCACGAGATTGACGCTGTCTGCGTCAAACGACCACTCTTCGCTAGCGACTGGCAAAAACGAAAAGAAATTACGGTTAGTTAACTCGACTCCCTTTGGTAGCCCAGTAGTGCCCGACGTGTACAGCTGATAGCAAGTGTCAGTCCATCCAACGGGAATTTGTGGATCTTCTTCAACGCAACCAGACAGCCAATCGGAATACGACTGGTGCTCTCCCCCTGTTCCCACAACGACAACCTTCTTGATGGTCTCTAAGCTCATCTGCTCGAGATGACCAAGAAACTCTTCGCCTATGAGCAGAACCTTGGCCTCGGCGTGGTTGAGGACGTATTCCATCTCGGGGGCGGCCAGCCGCCAATTTACCGAAACGCTGACCGCGTTAATTTTGCTTGCCCCTATGAGATAGGTGAAATACTCGGGTCCATTTTTGTCCAAGTGAGCTACCCGATCTTGTGGCGAGACTCCCGCATCAAGTAAGGCGTTGGCAACACGGTTTGACTCTGAATCCAGTTGCGCGTAGGTCCATTCGGCTCCTTGGTAGATCATCGCAACCTTGTCAGGTCGCGCTTCAGCATGCACTCGCGCTATATCTGCTATGGATGAGATAGTCGACATTGGTGGTGGCCTCATTTCCTATCTAAGGGCGTACCCGGGAACGATAGCCACTTAGATGACGATCATGACTCGGTAGAGCAGGTGTTTAAGCGGTACCTTTAGACCGTTCATCAATCCATTTAATGGAGTGACATGTCCAAAATTGTTTACACCCACACAGACGAGGCACCGGCTCTCGCTACGTATTCCTTTCTGCCCATCATCCAAGCATTTGCAAAGGCTGCTGGAATTTCAGTTGAAACTCGTGACATTTCTTTGGCTGGCCGCGTGATTGCAGCTTTCCCTGAGCTTCTCAACGACGATCAGAAAATCTCCGATCATCTCGCCGAGCTAGGCGAAATGACCCTCTTGCCGGACGCCAACATCATCAAGCTGCCCAATATTTCGGCGTCGATACCTCAGCTCCAAGCAACGATCGCCGAGCTCCAGAGTGCTGGTTTCAACGTGCCGAACTACCCCACGGAGGCATCGACAGCAGAAGAACAGGAAATTCAGGGGCGCTATGACCGCATCAAGGGTTCCGCTGTGAATCCGGTTTTGCGCGAAGGAAACTCTGACCGCAGGGCGCCAAAGGCCGTCAAAGCATTTGCTCAAAAGTTCCCTCATTCCATGGGTGCCTGGTCGCCGAATTCGAAAACTCACGTCGCGACCATGGGTACACACGATTTTCGCTCGAACGAGCTATCGACCACGGTTGACTCAGAGACAACAGTTCAGATCGAGCACTTGACCGAAGACGGAGAGCGCATCACCCTTAAAGAAGTCGCTCTATCGGCGGGTGAAGTTGTTGACGCCACATTTATGTCCGTGCGCCACCTACAAGCATTTCTCAAGGAGCAAATTGAAGACAGCAAAGCACAAGGCGTGCTGTTTTCCTTGCATCTGAAGGCCACCATGATGAAGGTTTCGGACCCAATAATCTTTGGACACTGCGTTCGTGCCTATTTCTCTACGGTGTTTGAGAAGCACGGAGAAAAGCTCGAAGCCCTCGGAGTCAACGTAAACAACGGTTTCGGCGACCTCATCGAGAAGCTCGATTCCCTAAGCGCCGACGAACGGGCCACAATTGAGGCCTCGATCTCAGAGGCATACGCCAACGGCCCGTCGCTAGCCATGGTGGATTCCGACCGTGGCATAACTAATTTGCACGTCCCGAGCGACATCATTGTCGATGCCTCGATGCCAGCCATGCTTCGATCGTCGGGGCAAATGTGGAACTCCGACGGTGAGATGCAAGACACGAAAGCAGTCATACCCGATAGCAGCTACGCCGGCATCTACCAGGCTGTCATCGACGACTGCGTCGCCCACGGAGCTTACGACCCCACCACTATGGGCTCAGTACCCAACGTCGGCCTGATGGCACAAAAGGCCGAGGAATACGGCAGCCACGACAGAACATACGAAGTCAATCAGCCCGGAACCATCTCCGTCATTGCCGCGAATGGTGATGTGCTACTTCAACACCAGGTTGAGACAGGTGACATCTGGAGGATGTGCACAGTCAAGGATGCCGCCATTAAAGATTGGGTGAAGCTTGCTGTCTCTCGCGGTCGAGCTACCGGGGCAACTGTCGTGTTCTGGCTAGATGCCCAGCGCTCACACGATGCTCAGTTGATCGAAAAGGTCAACACTTACCTCGCTGATCATGACACAGAAGGACTGGAGATAGAGATCCTCTCCCCCGTTGATGCCACCAAGCTTTCCCTTCAACGGATCAGAGCCGGAGAAGACACCATCTCAGTAACAGGCAATGTGTTGCGTGACTACAACACCGATCTATTCCCCATACTCGAAGTTGGGACCTCAGCCAAGATGCTTTCAATCGTTCCTTTGATGAACGGCGGTGGACTATTTGAAACCGGGGCAGGGGGTTCGGCACCAAAGCACGTGCAGCAATTCGAAGCGGAGAATCATCTGCGGTGGGACAGCCTCGGCGAATTCCTCGCTTTGGCGGTGTCCTTTGAACATCTCGCTCAAGCAACGAGTAACCCCACTGCGAACATATTGGGAGCCGCACTCGATGTCGCCACTGGACGGCTCCTAGACGAAGGTAAATCCCCCAGCCGAAGAGTCAACGAATTAGATAATCGAGGCAGTCATTTCTATATAGCAATGTGGTGGGCTCAAGCAATGGCGGAGCAAACCGACGATCCTGATTTAGCAGATTTGTTCGTTCCGCTGGCAGATGCCCTAAGCGACGCCGAAGAGACGATTCTTCAGGAGCTTATTGAATGCCAAGGAAAGCCGATGGACATCGGTGGATACTATTTCCCAGACCCTGCACTGGCAGCCGAAGCGATGAGGCCTAGCTCAACTTTCAACCAAATAGTTGACGGGTTCGGCGTTCAGCCTTGAGCTGTCGAGGTTTTGAAGCAGGCGCTTTGAGTTAACGCCGGCCCGAGGTCGAAGACCAAAATAATTTGTAGCGAGATTGTCGCATTGAGTTCTTGCTATTTCCAGGCCAAATAGCTTAGTTTTTCGGCACTGAACGCACGTTAGGCTGCCTAACGCGGGAGACCTTCGGGGGCCCTGCGAAGGAAGGGGATCAGCGCAATAGTGACTGAATCGGAAACTCCTTCGCGCGGCCAAGCGCTGCTAGAAGTAGAGGACCTAAGCACTCACTTCACGATCGACGCTGGTCGCCTCCGCGCCGTTGACCAAGTGAGCTTTTCTTTGAAGCCCGGACAAACTATGGGGATTGTGGGCGAAAGCGGTTCAGGGAAGACAGTCCTTTCTCGCACCATCATGCGCTTGAATCTCGGAAGCAATGTCCAAACCTCGGGGAGCGTTCGATTTCTAGACAAGGAACTTTTAGATCTCCCCATGGATGAGATGACAAAAATATGGGGTCAAGATATGGCCATGGTCTTCCAGGATCCCATGACCTCACTTAACCCTGTAGTGAAGGTCGGTAGACAAGTCAGCGAACACGTGCGTAAACATTTAGGGGCTTCCAAAACTGAAAGCAAAGACCTGGCGGTCGAACTTCTCCGAAGTGTCCGTATCCCTGAAGCCAAAACAGCCGTGGACCGATACCCCCACGAGCTATCTGGTGGCATGCGCCAGCGAATATCCATAGCAATTGCCTTGGCGTGCGGCCCCAAACTCTTATTCGCCGACGAGCCCACTACAGCACTGGATGTCACCGTCCAACACCAAATTTTGAATCTGCTAGGAATACAACAACAAGAGCGCTCCATGGCAATGGTGTTAGTTACTCACGACCTCGGGGTAGTAGCCGGTCGGACCGACGAAATCTTGGTGATGTACGCCGGCAAAATTGTAGAGAAGGCCAAAACTGCCGAACTTTTTAAGTCAACCGAACACCCCTACACCGAAGCTCTCCTTCGATCCATTCCAAAGACAGATCAACCTAGCCACACTCGCCTCGCTGCTATTGCTGGTCGTCCCCCCACCCTCATCGGAATCACCAAAGGGTGCTCTTTTAGTCCGCGCTGCCCGTACGCCCAGGAACGTTGCTTCGAAGAAGCTCCACCACTTGAGGAGACGACCCCAGGCCACTACACCGCTTGTTGGCACCGCGTCGGCACCCCCGAAAATCAAGAAGCCTGGGATAAGAACCTTGCTGCAGGTCGTTTATCAACTCTCGCCGTCGAGCAAGGTCAAATAGTTGACGAAGTCCCACTTTCAGTTGGGCCTAGTGATAAGTGATGGCTGGCAGCGGGAAGGCCCATCTTCGCAACCCAGAGGATGTCCTAATCAGAGCCGAAGACTTAGTTGTAGAGTTTCCGCTCTCCAAGGGTCGAGTGGTCAACGCCTTAAGCGGCATAAGTCTCGATGTGAAAAAAGGAGAAACTCTCGGACTCGTAGGCGAGTCTGGTTGCGGTAAATCAACGACAGCCAAGTCCCTCATCCAACTGCCGCCCCCAACCTCCGGCACAGTGTGTTTCGCTGGTGACGACTTAACAGATCTCGTGGGGGAGGATCTCAGGCAAGCCCGAACCGATCTCCAGATGATCTTCCAAGATCCCATTTCCTCTCTCAACCCCCGACGCAAGATCGGCGACGTCGTAGCCGAACCGCTGCGTGTATGGGGCCCCCGTGAAGCGACCGAACAAACCGAATTGGTCAACTCCATGCTCGAAGCTGTCGGTATTGACCCGCAGATTTCACGCGACAAACGTCCTCACGAGTTCTCCGGTGGTCAGTGCCAACGAATCTCAATCGCTCGAGCCCTTGTCCTCGGCCCACAAGTAATCATCTGCGACGAACCCGTCTCGGCACTCGACGTATCTGTGCAAGCACAGATACTGAATATGCTTGAGGACCTCAAGGCCGACTATGGATTGACGTTGGTGTTTATCGCACACGATCTCGCTGTGGTTAAGAACGTCTCTGACCGCGTTGCTGTCATGTACTTAGGCAAGATGTGCGAAGTGTCTGAACCTAATTCCCTCTACGTCACGCCCGCTCACCCTTATACCAAACTGTTGTTGAGTTCTAGCCCTGTGCCAGATCCGGAAGCCGACATCGACGTCACCATGGTTGAGGAGGGCGACGTTCCCTCCCCTATCGACCCACCTAGCGGATGTCGATTTAGAACCCGCTGTGAATACGCGTCCGAACGGTGCGCCAAAGAAGAACCGATTATGCGCCAAGTGTCCGAGGACCATTTCGTCGCATGCCATCACCCACTCGTCTCCGTGCCCGATCCGGCGGAGGTGAGCGCCTGAAAACTTTTCACCCTTGTCCACAAGGGTTTTGCGGCGGGGCGTCCGCCTTCCGCCTTTAACAGATCCATTAGAACTCAGGGAGGGTTCAAAATGAAACCAAAATGGTTAAAGATCATCGCATCGTTTTTCGCGATTGCGTTGATTGCGGCTGCCTGTGGAGGTAGCGACTCGGAGTCATCTGACTCCACAAGCACTTCAGAAAGTGCAACCGAATCAACCGAAGAAGAAGTCATCGAAGCCGGCACAGAAGCCGAGGGTGATGTCGACACGGAGGTTGAGGAAGTAGTCGAAGAGAGCAGCTACGGCGGCTCTTTGACAATAGGCCTAGAAGCAGAAGCAACTGGCCTTCGCCCATGGGAAGATTCCTGTTCATCGCCTTGTCTGACAATGATCGGCGCGCTCTTCGACACAGTGACTCAAATCCGAGCCGATGGGACTGTAGGCCCATGGCTAGCGACTGATTGGTCCGCCAATGAAGACTTCACCGAGTGGACTTTCAATCTTGTAGAAGGGGTGACCTTCCACAATGGAAAACCATTCACCGCTCAAACTTTGGTTGACATGTTCCCACTACAGCAGGTTGGTGCGGCAGCAGGCGGAGTCGTAACGGCGGCAGCACTCACCGAGGTAATCGCTGTTGATGAAACAACCGTGAAGTACGTGCTCGGTTCCGCTCATTCCGCTTTTCCTTCGTTCTTAGTACAACCACAGCTAGGAGCTGTTTTCGACCCCGAGCTAGCAAGCGCAGATTTCGATGGATATTCAATGAACCCAGTTGGAACCGGCGCTTTTATGATGGAGAAGCGCGACCTCGACAATGAGACCGTGGTCGTCCGCAACCCCAACTATTGGATGGCCGACGCTGACGGCAACCAATTGCCATATCTTGACTCGGTCAACTTCCGACCAATTCCTGATGAAGGCACCCGCTTAGATTCATTGCTTTCGGGCACAACTCAAGCGATGCAAACCCTGCGTCAAGGCACGATCCGAGACGCTCGCGCAGCTAAGGCAGACGGCGCCGATATTGTCCTCCTTGAATTCCAGGGAAACAACGTCGGTGGCGGCATGTACAACCTGAACAATCCTCCGTTGGACGACGTACGAGTCCGCAAGGCGCTGACTCAGATGAACAATCAGGAGGCGACCATTGAGGCGTTGGGTGGTACCGGGATTTCCCTACCAGGCACACAGTGGTTCAGCCCTGACAGCCCCTGGTACTCAGAAAAGGTGGCTGCAGCATGGCCGAAGTTCGATTATGAAGCTGGCCAGGCACTGCTGAAGGAGTACATCGATGACCCAGAGCGTTCCGACGGGAAAGCCGTCGGGGAAAAGATCGAGGTCGAGCTGTCATGCCCTCCAGATCCAACACTGATTGCCGCTGTACAAGTTTCAGAGCAACTATGGACTGCAACCGGCATGGTTGACGTGACCTTGACTAACTACGACCAGCAAACACACATCAACTACGCACTTGGAGCGCCACCAGACTTCCAAGGATCGCATAGTGTTCACTGCTGGCGCTGGTCAAACAACCTCGACCCATCGACTGAACTCAACCGGCAATTAGCTCCCCATACTCTGGCAGTAGCAGCTGCTTACGGCCTTGACGGAATCTTTACCCCAACTAACTTCTTCAACTATTTCGATATTGAGGTATTCGGCGCACTGGTCAAAGCGATCGGCACCGACGTCTTCGAGGAGCGTTATGCCTTGTACGAAATGGTGATGATGAAGTTCGCCACCGATCTCCCCGTTTACTACTCAGGACATACTGCGACATTGCTCGCTCTAGAAGCTGGGATCGAGGGAATCAATGGTTGGGTACTTCCTGATGGAACATTTGGTGGGCAAGGTTGGTCCGTACCTCAGCTCAATCAAGCTTTCTTGACCAACTGATACCAATAGGCCCTTAATCGCGATCCCCAGGCAGGAATTCACGTGTTCGGCAAAGTCTTAGCAGCTAAAACAGTCAGGCTTATCGCCACGCTGTTCGCTGTGTCACTACTGACTTTTCTGCTCGTTGAACAACTGCCTGGGGATCCGATTCTGGCTATCTTGCCGCCAGGGGGGCTGGACGACTTAGAAAATATTGAACGGATCCGCAAAGAACTTCGACTGGATGACCCGGTCTTCACCCGCTATTTCCGTTGGGTAGGCAACGCCCTACAAGGAGACCTCGGGAAGTCCTACATCACCGATCAACCGGTAGCGGATGCAATCAAAGATCGCATTCCAGTAACGATGGAGTTAGCGCTGTTGGCGACCCTCATAGCCGCGCTACTAGCAATCCCGATCGGAGCTCTATCTGCATATAGAGAAGGCGGCTACTTCGATCGCGCGATGTCGGCCTTCACGACGGCCGCTCTTTCGATTCCTGGATTCTTGGCTGGTATTTTTTTCATCTGGCTATTCACTTTAAAATTCAACTGGCTGCCTTCGACAGGATGGAATCGCATATCCGACAAAGGCCTTTTCGCCAACCTGCAAACAGCGATACTCCCAGCTGCATCATTAGCATTGGCCCCTTTGGCTATCAACGCCCGGTTGATCAGGGCCGACATGATAGGAACATTAAAGGAGGACTACATCCTTTCAGCTAAGGCAAAGGGATTACGCGACCGTTACATCCTTATGCGCCACGCCCTTAGGCCAAGTTCGCTTACCGCTATCACCGTCTTTGCCCTCCAGCTAGGTGGGCTAATCGGTGGAACCGTAGTCATCGAGACTGTTTTCGCTTTGCCAGGACTCGGAACTCGACTTATTAGCGGCATTTATCAACGCGACGTGATGATGATTCAAGGAATAACTCTTTTCATTGCAACTGTGTATGTGGTCGTAAACGCACTCGTCGACCTTTTATACGCCATCCTTGACCCGCGAATTCGTAGGCAATGATGCGCAGGCTGGTTCGCAGGTTCGGAAATGCATTTACGGCGATGCCGCTCGTGGTCAAAGTCGCCTTACTCTGGCTGATCTTTATTGTGGCGGCCGCCATTTACAGCCGCCTTGACCGACTTTTCGGTCAAGCACTACCTCTACAAGACCCTTTTTATCAACCCTTTCTATTCGGAGAAGCATTGCCCGTTGAAGGTCCCTCCAGCTCCCATTTATTAGGTACCGACGTGCTCTCGCGAGACAATCTTGCTCGCCTCTTACACGGTGGCTGGGTGTCATTAATTGTTGCCGGAACAGTAGTTATTTTCGGAGTCGTATTCGGAGGCTTCATCGGCGCGTTCGTTGGATATACACGCGGCAAAGCAGAAACCGTAACTATGGCTGCCCTCGATGTCATCCTCGCCTTTCCGCCGTTAGTCCTCCTACTTGCGCTTGTCGCTGTATACAAGGTCCGCAATCTGACCATGATCGCTCTTGTCTTCGGAGTTTTGGGAATCCCGACCTATGTCCGAATAGCGAGAGCAAGCACCCTGGGAATAGCTGGACGCGAATTTGTCCAAGCCGCTGAAGCCATCGGCACTAAGCGGACGGCGATCCTTTTTCGTGAGATTATCCCGAACATTCTTCCCGCCCTTTTCGCGTATGCCCTCATTAATGCGGGATACGTCATCGTGGTGGAAGGCACCTTGTCGTACCTAGGTCTTAGCGTTCAAATACCCGAACCGACCTGGGGGAACATGATCAACGAAGGTCGTAGAGACATCAGGCAGACGATCTTGCCAATTTTCTGGCCAGGCCTATTCCTGACCCTGACAGTCGTGTCTCTAAACCTTGTTGGCGATTGGCTTCAGCAACGTGTCGCTGTTCGCTCATCGGCTCTGTGATCAATCCGCTGCATCCAACCCGAGCACATTGCCGCTGTCGAGAGTTCCAGTATCCCGATAGACATCCAGTTTTGAGCGACTGTCATCGATATCGAGATTACGCATGGTGAGCTGACCGATCCGATCGAGTGGACCGAAGGCTTGGTCCTCAACCCGCTCCATCGACAGACGGTCCGGCTCATACGTAAGGTTTGAGCCATCCGTGTCCATAATCGAATAATCGTCGCCGCGCCTCAATCGAATAGTGACCGTGCCCGACACCGCTGATCCAACCCATCTCAACAGTGGTTCTCTCAGCATCAAACTTTGCGGATCGAACCAACGACCTTCATACAAAAGACGTCCTAGCCGTCTGCCCATAGTTCTGTAATTCTCAATCGTGTTCTCATTGTGAATAGCGGTCAGGAGGCGCTCGTAGCCGATATGCAGCAGAGCCAGTGCTGGTCCTTCATAGATACCACGCGACTTAGCTTCGATAATCCTGTTTTCGATCTGGTCACTCATACCTAGACCGTGACGGCCGCCGATCGCATTAGCTGCCTCTACCAATGCGACCTGGTCCGGGAAGGTGGCGCCGTTAATTGCTACGGGCCAACCCTGCTCGAACGTTAAAGCGACATCTTCTTCGACTATCTCAACATCGCTATCCCAATGAGCCACCCCCATGATGGGAGCGACAATTTCCATCCCACGGTTTAACTCTTCGAGCGCCTTCGCTTCATGCGTAGCGCCCCAAATATTTGCATCGGTGGAGTAGGCCTTCTCAACAGAATCCCGATAAGGAAGGTCTCTTGCGATCAAGAACTCGCTCATGCCAGTTCGCCCGCCGAGTTCGTCCACAAACTGCGGGTCCAACCAGGGCTTATAGATCCTTAGGTCAGGATTTACCATCAGTCCGTATCGGTAAAACCGTTCAATGTCATTTCCTTTATAGGTGGATCCATCACCCCAGATATCGACGCCGTCCTCTTTCATCGCTGCGACAAGCATTGTCCCTGTTACCGCTCTGCCAAGAGGAGTGGTATTGAAGTAGGTCTTGCCTGCGGTGGAAATATGGAATGCGCCGCACTGCAAGGCCATCAACCCCTCACGGACCAACTCCGTTCGACAGTCAACGATTCGAGCTTTTTCTGCTCCGTAGTGCAACGCCCGATCCGGTACACCCTCAAGATCCGGCTCGTCGTATTGGCCTAGATCAGCGGTGTATGCAAACGGAATAGCACCGTGTTCTCTCATCCAAGCAACCGCTGCTGAGGTATCCAAACCGCCCGAAAAAGCGATCCCAACTCGTTCTCCCTGGGGAAGCGACATCAAAACCTTCGACATAGGGAATTAACGGTAGGGCATAACACCTCGGTTGCCTTGCATAAGTTTGTTCTCCGAGCGTTTAGTATTGCCTTCTGAAGGGGTAACTGACGTGGGAATAGCCGAACGGGTAGCTGAACTAGTACAAATTCCGAGCGTGAATCCGCTGCAGGCGGGACCAAAATCTGGTGATGATGGAGAGCGCCTTTTATCGGACTGGTTGGCTAATCACACTGAAGCACTCGGGGCAGACGTCGTGGTAGACGAAGTGGAAGATGGCCGATGCAACGTATATGCACGTTTCGAGGGCACTTCGGATCGAGCCGTCACGGTCGACGTCCACCTCGACACTGTGGGAGTGGAACACATGGAGGGTGATCCGTTTGACGGTCGAATCGAAGACGGCCGGGTATATGGACGCGGGTCAGTTGACACCAAACCCACGCTTGCCGTTGTGTTGCAAGTTTTAGAAGAGATGCGAGCGTTGGGCGAAAGACCGTCGCGAACAATCAACTTGGTCGGCACAGTATCCGAGGAAGGCGGGGGTCTCCTGGGGGCTGCTCGTTACCGAGACTGGCTTCTCGAACGAGGGCAAACTGTCGAACAGATAGTCGTTGCTGAGCCCACTATGTGTGCGCCGGTCCACGGCCACAAGGGAGGGATTGGGCTCGATGTAACCGTCCATGGACACGCAGCTCATTCATCGAAGCCACATCTGGGAGCTAACGCATTGAGCGCCGCCGCGCGAGTCGTGGTAGCGATTGACCAAGAACAGGAACGACTAGCTGCGCTAGAGGCAGCCACCCCGGTGGGTAAAGGCACGGTGTCGGTCACAGAACTGGCAGGCGGTTTAGCTCGGAACATAATTCCGGACGCATGCACCTTATATGTCGGACGCCGCACTGCTCCCGAAGAAAACATCGACGAGGTCCGAGCGGCGCTGTGCAAGCTTATTGAAGACAGCGCTGCTCCGCTGTCAACGACGATCGAGGTGCTCTATGGCGATGGCAGTCCGGGCTTCTTTCAGGACCCGTCTTGTGACCTGGTGACTGTCTTAGCTCAGCTCGCGGATACAGCGCCAGCTACCGCAGAGTACGGGTCAAACGCCCTGAAATACACTGAGGTCGCCGAACAACTAGTGGTTTTTGGACCGGGCTCAATTGATCAAGCCCATCAAGCAGTTGAGTGGGTCGATATCGATCAGCTCAATCGAGCTGTCGACATCTACCGAACTTGGTTCACTCAGTAGATTCTGCTTGCGCTGACGCAACTTGTAGCGCGAAATTAATCATTTCGTCCAGGGTGCTTTGCCGGTCTTCGGAGCTGAGGCGCGCTCCTGTAGTTAGATGGTCTGAAATAGTGACCAAACTCAACGCCTGTTTATTCTCGATCTGGGCTATCGCATATAGAGCGGCAGTTTCCATTTCTACGCAAAGGATCCCGTCTGCGATCATCCGATCATTCAGACCTTCATCAGGCTCGTAAAAGATGTCCGAAGTGAACACAGTGCCGCTTTGCAAGCTCAATCCGCTTTCAGCCCCTAGAGCCATCGCATCATTAAGAAGAGCGACGGTAGGCACAAGCTCATATTCCGGTCCACCCAGCAGAAGTTCAGGCATCCGACTATTAGTAATGCAACCGGAAGCAACAACCATGTCCCTGAGGTCAAGATGGGGCGCGAATCCTCCCGCTGTACCAATACGAATGATGACCTCCACTTCAAAGGAACGGTAAAGCTCTGTGATGTAGATAGCTGCGGACGGCATGCCCATACCTGAAGGCATAACCGAGATCTCGTTTCCTTGATATCGACCCGTATAACCGGTCGCGTTGCGGACGTCAGTAATTAGCCGGCTGTCCTGTAAGTAGTTATCGGCAATGTAGGCCGCTCGTCGCGGGTCCCCTGGCATGAGTACGACTTTTGCGAAGTCCCCGACCTCGGCGTCTATATGGGGAGTTGACATCTCAGCCCTCCGGCCCTAGTAGGTCATCGATCGTATCTTCTTGATGAGCTCCTCTATCTTCCAAGGAGATGCCGTGGAACGCCAACTTCGCCCTCGCTATTTCCGCGTCAATTGACTGGTCAATAACCTGAACTCCTTCATCCACAGCGCCTCGGGCTAGTTCGTGACAGCCCACTCCTTGAACAGCGAATGAGAGGTCCATTATTTCAATCGGGTGCCCGAGGCCTCCAGCAATATTCACTAACGCCCCGTTGGCCAACACTAAGACTGAGTGGTTGCCGTCAAGCAGGTATTCGTCGATTCCTTGCCTCGATACTCGAAAGTCCACTGCTTCATCAGCGAGGGCTTCTACATCGATTTCGAGGTCGTGGTGGCCTGCGTTAGCCAGGATGACACCACTCTTCATTCTGGCGAAGTCTGGCCGGGACAAAGCTCGACGCCCACCTGTAGCAGTAATCACAAAATCAGCTAACGGGAGGACCGTCTCAAGGTCTCCCACCTGATGACCGTCCATGAATGCTTCTAGGCCTTTGACCGGGTCCACCTCGACAACCCATGCGGTTCCGCCCAATGCTCGGACGTGGGCGGCGATTCCACGTCCGACCCAACCGTAACCAAGAATGCCTACGTCTTTGCCGGCCATCAACATATTGGTGAGGTTGAGAACCGCTTGGATAGTGCTCTGGCCCGTTCCGTATTTATTGTCGAACAGATGTTTACAGGCCGCATCGTTCGCAGCCAAGGCAGGGCAAGGCAATCTGCCCCGTCTCGCTAACTCAACAAGCCGCGATACACCTGTGGTCGTTTGTTCGGTTACACCTTGAAGTTCAGCGAACAGATCTGGGCGGTGGTTGGCCATGCGAATTGTGAGTTCGGCACCGTCGTCGATAATGAATTCTGGGCCAGTATCAGCAATCGCTAGTAAATCTTTTTCCCAGGCCGGGTAACCGCTACTTCGGGTCGAATGCACCTCGATCCCTCGATCTACCAGCGCGGCTGCAATCTCATCTCGCGTTGAGTGTGGGTTTGACCCAGCAACTACGACTTCAGCTCCAGCATCAGCAAGAACTGTTGCGAGAAATGCTGTTTTAGCTTCTAGATGCACGACCACAGCAACCCGTCGCCCTGCAAGTGCGCCATCGTGAAGTCGCTCCCGTAGGAATCCATCAACGAGAGGCGAGTGACGTCGGGCCCACTCGATCGCCATGTGACCCTGGGGCGCTAAATCAATATCCGAAATTCTTGAATTATTAACTACAGACACGAGATGAGTGTTGCACGTTATGACTCTATTCTTCTGCCATGACTGTAATTGTGGCTGGTGGCGGGATAGCCGGAATGACGATGGCTTTGACTTGTCACCAGCTCGACATTCCCGTGATAGTTCACGAAAGCGTTGCCCAATTAGAACCGTTAGGGGTCGGAATTAACTTGCAACCAAACGCGGTGCGAGAACTTTACGACCTGGGCCTGCGAGAGCCACTCGATGAGATAGGAGTTCAAGCTAAAGAATGGGCACTCGTCGGTCGCAACGGAAACGATGTTTGGGCTGAACCTCGCGGATTGGACGCTGGATACCAATGGCCCCAGTATTCGATCCACAGAGGAAAGTTACAAATGCTGCTATATCAAGAGGTAGTTCGCCGGCTCGGTGCTAACTCAGTGATAACCGGAAGCCGACTCGCGAGATATCAATCACACGACGATTCCATCAGCGCCTACTTTGTTAATCGGTCGAACGAAACCACAGAGGTACAAGGCAGCGTCCTTATCGGCGCCGATGGTCTTCATAGCGCCGTCCGGTCCCAAATGCACCCGGACGAAGGGCCTCCGATTTGGGGAGGGCCTGTGATGTGGAGGGGAACCAGCCAAGCAAAACCTATTCGCACAGGCGCTTCATTTGTCTTGGTGGGCAAGCTAGAACAACGCTTCGTTTGCTATCCGATAAGTAAACCCGACCCACAAACCGGCTTAGCCACAATCAATTGGATCGCAGAACTGACCTACGACACAGCACAAGCCTGGGGCGACGGGGACTGGAACACTAAAGTTCCCATCGATAAATTCGTCCACGAATTTGCAGATTGGTCGTTCGATTGGCTCGACGTTCCAGAACTCATCAAAGGCGCCTCAGCGGTGTACGAGTATCCGATGGTTGATCGAGACCCACTTCCAACTTGGGTCGATCAACGCTGTCTCCTCATCGGCGACGCAGCTCATGTCATGTATCCAGTGGGTTCTAATGGCGCTAGCCAGGCAATCGTCGACGCTCGCCTATTGGGCGCCGAATTTCTTCGCCACGGCGTCGAGCCGGCGGCTCTGCTTGCATACGAGACAGCAACGTTGAAAAACATGAATGAACTAATCTTACGAAATCGCGGTGCAGGCCCTATTGGGATCTTAGGTCTAGTTGAAGAACGCTGCGGCGGCGTATTTGAACGCATTGAAGATGTCATTCCTCGAACAGAAATCGAGGACTACATGAGTAGGTACAAGACTGCGGCAGGTTTCGCAATCGAGTCCTTAAACGCCGCACCTCCCACTATTGCTCTTTAGCGAGAACGGCATCAAAACAACCTCGATGACCTAACGAGCGTTTGGCGAACCAAACAAGTGTTAGGGTACGGAACCATGGCCCGGTCACTTGATATTCGCTCTGATCTTCCCACTCCGCTGCCTATGGGAACTGCCGCGCAACTGCGACTACTTGATGAAGGGGCGCACCTGTTTCTGACTGCCGGATACGCCGAAACTACGATGCGTGAAATTGCTGCGGCCGCTGGAATGAAGGCTGGATCGATTTACCACCATTTCACTTCTAAAGAAGAGATGCTCGAACTCATCTTGATCCAAGGCATCGACGTCATGATCCAGTCCTTCCATCAAACGCAACGAGAAACCCAGGAAAGCGATGCTCTTTCTCGTCTGCGAGCCCACGTTCGAGCCCACTTAGGGTCGTTGTTTGAGCACGGACCATACACTGCCGCTCACGTCACTACCTTTCCGTATGCTCCAGCCGAAGTACGGAAACGGATTGTTCCGGTCCGCGATGGCTACGAAACATTATGGACGGAACTTCTTGAGAGCTTGAGCGACTCCGGCGCGATCACTCTGCCTAGCAGCGTGAGTATGACCCGCTTGATCCTCATGGGAGCCATGAACCAGACCATCGAATGGTTTGACCCAAGTGGCAACCAGAGCGTCGACCAGTTAGCTGAAGCTATAGCCAGACAACTATGGGACGGGGTAACACCAAGATGAACCGGTTCTCTTCTCGCGTTGACACTAATTCAGATCAGTACCTCAACAACCAAAGCGCTTATTTACAACTAACAGCAACGCTGCGTGAGCGATTGCAATTTGCGATAGACGGAGGAGATGGACGCGAGCGCTCTATCCAGCGTCATCTAGATCGCGGAAAGGTCATGGTTCGCGATCGCATCGATATGGTGATCGACCATCAAACCCCGTTTCTAGAGTTTTCAACACTGGCCGGCTGGGACCAATACGACAACACCGCCCCCGGCGCCGGAATCGTTACCGGAATCGGTCTAGTGCACGGCGTGCCCTATGTCTTCATCGCTAACGATGCCACAGTCAAAGGGGGGTCTCTTCTACCAGTAAGCATAAAAAAGCATGTGAGAGCACAGCAGATAGCGGAAGAGAACCGGCTCGGGGTTATCTACCTTGTTGATTCAGGTGGGGCGTTCCTACCACTCCAGGACGATATTTTTCCTGACAAAGACCAATTTGGAGGGAGCTTCTACCGCCAAGCACGATTGTCCGCCCAAGGCCTACCCCAGCTGTCTGTAGTCCTCGGCGGGTGCACCGCCGGCGGCGCCTACGTACCTGCCCTCAGCGATGAAGTCATTATGGTCGACGGTATCGGTCGCATTTTTTTGGGAGGTCCACCAATAGTCAAAGCGGCGCTTGGAGAGATCATCGAACCCGATGCATTGGGCGGCGCAGTGGTACATACCCACACATCTGGCGTTTCCGACTACATAGCCAGCAATGAGCGCGAGGCGTATGGCAAACTCCGCGAGCTTTGTGAGGCCACAAACCAACGCAGCGTGGCTAACCGCCAAGACTGGATGGACTGGCAAGAGCCACGCCCTCCCCACTATGACCCAGCTGAGATTTACGGCATAGTGAGCGCTGATGATCGCATTGGCTTCGATGCACGAGAAATCATTGCCCGCATGGTGGACGGCTCCGAGTACTCGGAATTTAAGCCCGAATGGGGCGACACCATCACCTGTGGATACGCCCGAATTTGGGGTCACCTCGTAGGGATCATCGCGAACAACGGCATCATATTTAGCGAAAGCGCCCTCAAAGCGACTCACTTCATTGAGCTCTGCGAGCAGCGTCGCGTACCTCTCCTGTTTCTCCAAAACACAACTGGATACATGGTTGGCTCTGACGCAGAAGCCGGCGGGATCGCCAAAAATGGGTCCAAGATGGTGGCTGCTGTTGCTAACGCGACTGTTCCTCGTTACACCGTCTTAATTGGCGGCAGCTACGGGGCCGGCAATTACGGAATGTGCGGCAGGGGGTTTAACCCTAGATTCCTCTTCGCCTGGCCCAACAGTCGAATAGCCACTATGTCGGCCGAAACGGCTCAGACAGTACTCGTCGATATACGGCTCGCTGGACTACGCGGAGAGAACACCACCGAAGCCGAAATCGATGCCATGAGAGCTGAGATAGCAGAGCAGTATGAGACCCAAAGCGATCCCTACTATGCGACCAGCCGGCTCTGGGACGATGGCTTACTCGACCCCGTAGACACCCGGGACGCCCTTGGCCTTTGCCTCGCTTTAGCGGCTCGAGACGACGAACCAGAACGAGGCCGCGGCCTTGTCTACCGAATGTGAGGATGAGACCTCAATGAAACTTTTGGTGGCTAATAGGGGCGAAATTGCGCGGCGTGTATTTCGAACCGCGAAAAGACTGAACTGGACCACGATCGCTATCTTTGCTGAACCCGACAATGATGCAGCATTCGTCAACGACGCTGACATAAGTGTGTGCATCGGCGGTCAGGACCTGGCTGATTCCTACCTCAATCAAGAAAAGATCCTGGAGCAGTGCCGTCAACTTGATGTAGACGCCGTACACCCTGGATACGGCTTTTTAAGCGAAAACGCTGATTTCGCACGGGCCGTAATTGATAACGGGATCATTTGGGTCGGGCCGAATCCAGATGTCATCTCTTCTATGGGTTCAAAGATCGCCGCTCGATCCATCGCAGCATCAGCGGGTCTTCCACTGATTCCAGGATTCGCCGACATAGCGCAGCAAGATGACGGAACACTTGCCGAAGCTGCGAGCGAAATCGGTTATCCCGTTCTCTTAAAGGCATCTGCTGGCGGCGGCGGTAAAGGAATTCGAATTGTTCATTCACCAGGGCACTTCACCGAGTCCCTAACCGAGGCCCGAACAGAAGCGATGAGATCGTTTGGTGATGACGCAATTATTGTTGAGCGCTACATAGAACGACCTCGCCACGTTGAGGTTCAACTCATGGGCGACAAGAACGGCGCCCTGCTGGAGCTGGGTACCAGGGATTGCTCAATTCAGCGGCGCTATCAGAAGCTGATCGAAGAGGCGCCCGCACCGAACCTGCGGCCAGAAACAGAGGCCGGTTTGCGATCAGCTGCCTTAGCCCTAGGACGTTCCATCAGCTACGACAACGCTGGAACCGTCGAATTTGTGGTCGACGTCGATAACGGCGATTACTTCTTCCTCGAAGTCAACACTCGCCTTCAAGTTGAACATCCTGTCACTGAGCAGGTCACAGGACTTGATCTCGTAGAGCTGCAACTAGTAGCCGCGACCGGAGGGTCACTACCAGTAACTCAAGAGGACGTGACATTTAACGGCCACGCAATCGAAGTACGCATTAATGCTGAAGATCCAGCAAATAACTATGCCCCACAGACTGGCAGGGTCGAGACAATAAGAATCCCTCATGACCAAGATGGTGTCCGCTGGGATGGCGCATTCGACCGCGAGGGCAGCATTACGCCCCATTACGACTCGATGATTGCGAAACTTATCGTTTCAGCACCCGATAGAAACAAGGCGCTTAATAACCTGGCGTCGGTCCTCGACACGGTGCTCATCGGTCCTCTTGTCACCAATACCGGGTTGCACCGCTGGATTGTGAGCCAACCAGAGATTCGAGATGCGGACATGACTACGCGTTTCCTAGAAGAACACATTCCGCCAAATCCACCGGATTCTGATTCAGTCAGTTCTCAGGCGATAGCAATCCTCCAAAACGAAACCTCCAATCGCTGTATGGGGCCATGGCATCAACTCCCCAACTTTCGGATCCGGCCGGATAATCGTCGACTCATTGGAGTTTTCGAAGATCAAAGTGGGACGCTCCAAGAGCTGCGCTCCGAAACGGGCGCTCCAAAAGTCCCGACCACCTTTGATCTCAAACCAGACCTCCTGTGCATCAACAAAGATGGACACACGCTAAGTTTTCGGCCTGTTAACCGAAGCCAGGTTTGGATCGGCAACGCAACAACAACGCGCGGAGCCCTGGCCGATGTGGTTGCGCCATTCCCAGCGGTCGTTGTAGAGATACCGGTTACAGCAGGCGACTCGGTTCAAGCCGGAGACGCGGTTCTCGTGATCGAAGCTATGAAAATGCTTCACACCCTGAGCGCACCAGGAACAGGCACGGTAGCGGGAATTTGGGTTAGCGAGGGCGGATCAGTCGAAGCCAAACAGACTCTCGTAACGTTCGAACAGACAGACCAACACACAGAGGAAAATTAGTGACGCACCGCAATGCCTACATGAGTGATGAACTTCAGCAAATCTATGACCAGACCGTTGATTTCGTATCAAAAGAAGTGACTCCGAATGGCGAGGAATGGGAAAAAAGCGGCAAGGTCCCTCGCGAAATCCTTAAGAAGATGGGGTCGCTCGGCATGCTCGGTCTCCGGGTTCCCGAAAACCACGGCGGCCTCGGCATGGGTCCTCTAGCGTCGGCAACTTTTTCTGAAGCTCTGGGTAGTTCAACCTTCGCCGGTTTCGACGTCACGGTATTGGTTCACACAGACATGTCGGGGCCGCACTTAGTCAACTCAGGTAGCGACGAGCAGCTCTCTGAATGGATGCCCGGCATTTTGTCCGGGGAGACGATTCTCTCTATCGGCGTAACCGAACCCGACGCTGGGTCCGACGTTGCCGGGATACGCTCCTCGGCAGTCAAAGACGGAGACGGTTGGCGAATTAACGGAACCAAAACCTTTATCACCAACGCTGTTTATGGCGACATGACAATCCTCGGCGCCAGGACTGATCCCGATAACAAGTACGGAATTTCCATGTTCCTCGTACCATCTGAAACGGAAGGTTTTTCTGTCGCTAAGAAACTCGACAAACATGGGTGGTTATGTAGCGATACCGCCGAGCTCGTCCTTGACGATGTTTGGGTTCCAGACAGTCAGCTATTGGGCGAACCCCACAGAGGTTTCTACGCAACAATGCAGAACTTCCAAAACGAACGAATGGTTCTGGTTGGGATGGGTGTCGGGGCTGCTCAAGCTGCCATTGATATGACCACGGCTTACACTCAGGAACGAAAGGCTTTCGGCGGAAAGCTCTTCGACCTTGGAGCAATTCGCCAACGCATGGCCATGAATCAGGCGAAGGTCGACGCAGCCCGCTCTCTCATGTACCACGCCGCTTGGCTTGAAGAGCAGGGAATTGACAACGTAAAAGAGATGTCAGGAGCCAAAGCTTGGGGGTGCGAGGTGGTCAATGAAGTGATGTACGACTGTCTCCAGTTTCATGGCGGTAGCGGCTATATGCGCGAGACTCCCATCGAGCGGATGCATCGCGACGCGCGAATTTTGACCATTGGCGGAGGTGCGACTGAAGTCATGTTGGAAGAAGTTGCAAAACGCAGCTACAGCGGCCATTAGCGGTGGGCCGGTACCTCTCGTTCAGTTATCGACAAACCTGCCGAAGCTTACGACCATGCCCAGTAGCCACCTAGTTCAATTCTTCGGCCACCCTCTGGTTATTCGAGTCAAGGGGTTCCTGAGTCATTTCTAGATGCAATCGGCCACCAGATTCATAGCTGTGATCATCAAGTTTCTCGTGATTTAGTTCGATACCAAGACCTGGCTGGCTCGGGGGCATCATCCAGCCGTGATCCCATTTCAAACTGCTGTAAGCAACCTGTTCGTGAAAGTCGCTCAGGATTGTCTCCAGGATTAAAAAGTTAGGAAGAGTGAAACCGAGGTGAGTTGCTGCAGCGTGCGCTACCGGGCCGCAGTAAATGTGGGGCGCTACCTGCGCATTGAAAAGTTCCGCTACCGCTGCAATTTTCTTTGTCTCCCATAACCCTCCACTGCGCCCAACATTTGGCTGAAGGATCCGAACTCCCGCTTGCAGTACCTCATAAAACTCTTTCCGGGTTGTCAGGCGCTCTCCAGCAGCAACTGGAATAGATGTCCGCGCAGCGACCGTCTTCAGTCCCTCAAGTTGATCAGGCGGACAAGGCTCCTCGAACCAGAGAGGGTCAAATCGCTCAATGCGTCGGGCCAATCGAATAGCCGAAGTCGTCGTCATTTGACCATGGGTTCCCAGGAGAATGTCTGCTCGATCACCCACCGCTTCGCGTATGCGTCGAATCGAATATTCCGCTCGATTGAGCTCATACAGCGATAACTCCCGACCTCCTTGAAAGGAATAAGGTCCGACGGGGTCTTGCTTGATCGCAGTAAATCCCATCTCAAGGAACCGCAATGCACTCTCCGCTGCAGCGTCCCCATCGTGGTAAACGTCACCTTCGCCATCAGCGGGATTCCCTAAATGATTGGTCTGGGTTGGATACAGGTAAGAATAGGTACGTAACCGGTCATGAAACTTGCCACCTAAGAGCTCGAAGACCGGCACTCCGTGGGCCTTTCCAAGAATGTCCCAAATCGCCATTTCGAGCCCGCTGAACACGCCCATCATTGAAATGTCGGGGCGTTGCGTGAAACCAGCTGAATAGACCCTTCGGAACATGGTCTCGAGGTGATGCGGGTCCTCACCTTCCAAGAAACGAGTAAACGTGTCCTCGACCATTGCACTTGCTACGTCCCCGGACACGGGCACCCCATAGCATTCTCCAGTGCCTGTTATGCCATCATCGGTTGAGACCTCAACGAACACCCAAAAAGAACCTCCAATGCCGCTAGGAGGAACGGTGACATACGTTTGCACCTTCTCTAGGCGCATCAGTTGCTCGGCAAGGAGTTAAGTCGGTATCTCAGTGACGAAAAGAGGAATTTCACGGTCGGTCTTTTCTTGGTACTCGGCATAAGGTGAGAAAGCCTCCACTGACCGTTCCCACCACTCGGCGCGTTCCTCTCCGCTGACCAGTCTCACCGTCGTCTCGAAGGGCTCCGGTCCGTCTTGAATCAGGACCGTTGGGTTGGACATAAGATTGTGGTACCAGCCGGGGTGATTAACCGCCCCGCCCTTTGAGGCCACAATGGCGTATCGACCCTCGTGTTCAACTTTCATTAAGGGCACCTTGCGGACGAGCCCGGTTCGATGCCCGATAGTCGTCATCACAATGATCGGCAGACCGGTATCTCTGAGTGTGTTTCCTTCTTGGCCATTGGACTTTTCATATACGTCAGCTTGCTCAGCTACCCATTCCCAGGTGCTCGGGCCGTATTCACCATCAAAGTTCATGACCCCACCCTAGAGGGCCATCACCCGTCTGGCCATGGATCACTCATTTCCTTTGGCAGAGGCACTTCAAAGGCATTCAGGGTTAGACATATGAGGCAGTAATAGCCAACCGTGGTCACCAGTTCGACAGCGCCTGAGTTCGAGAAGGACCCCACCATCTCATCATGGAGCTCAGACGAAACGCGATGATCAGCCAACAAGGTGGCGGTATAACGATGAGCCAATTCCAGGTCACCAAACCAACCCGGATTTTCTCCGGCTGCCAAACGGTCGAGAGCTTCTGGATCTAAACCCGCTTCTATCCCAATGGCCCTATGAGCAGCGAACTCAAACTTCGCTTTGTAGTGAACGCCGACCGTGCAAATCGCGACCTCGCGCACGTCAGGGGAAAGCCCTGTTCGGAAACGAACCGCAGCGCCTAGATCTAAAGCTGGGTGACCCACGTTGGGGGCTGACTGCCAGACACCGAATGGTCCTCTCCCCCACACTTCGACCCCGAGGCCTTTCCTGGAGCCCACTACGGCATCACGCAAAGCCTGCTGCGCCTCATCTAAGTCGTCCGCTTTCGGTATATCAAGACGGCTCATCGGCCACTCCATTTGGGTTCCCGGCGTTCAAAAAATGCCCGAATTCCTTCTTTGCGGTCTTCACTAGCGAAGACTTCAGAGCGCGCATGGTCCGTAGCAGCCCAACCGAGCGTGTCTCCATCAGCCAAGATTCGCTCCATTGCTTGAACCGAGTTGCGGGTTGAGGTCGGAGAGTTTGCAGCAATTAGCTTCGCTAGAACTACTGCCTCCTTCAATGCATCACCGGACTCGACTAGCCGATTCACTAGGCCATATTGAAAGGCCCTATCCGCTGGTAGCTCCTCGCCGGTCAAAACTAATTCCTTTGCAATGTGTAACGGCAAAGATCGCAGCGCTCTAAATAACCCGCCGCTAGTGGGTAACACCCCACGCTTAACTTCAGGTAGGCCTAGGCGAAGATCTTTCGAAGCGACGATTAGGTCACAACAAAATAGAATTTCCAACCCACCACCAAGAGCTATTCCCTCCGCGGCCGCGATAATCGGTTTCACGCGTTTTCGTCTAATAATTCCGTACTCTCCACCTCGGTCGGTTTGCCCGCTTCCCTCTTTGAGGTCACTCCCCGCCGAGAACATGTCAGGGCCTCCACTTAACACTGCTACCCACAGCTTTGGATCATCTTCAAACCGATCTAACGCATCGTTCAGTGCAGTTGTTAATTGCAGATCGAACGCGTTGCGTTTATCTCGGCGATGGAGAGTAATGATGCACACAGGCCCATCAACCTCCGTGCGCACAAGTTCTGAATCCATGAGCAAGTCACTCGCTTTCTCAATGTCTTTCTGGTGACAGGCAGCGTACTCTGATGCCGGTGACCGAATCCCGAGCGGACCAACGCATTCCCGACGTGTTCGCTGTCTCACCTTCAGGCGTTGCGAGTCAAACAACTTCGCGCAGCCCTTACCTGGCTTTAGCGACCGGTTCCTTGGCCTTTGTTTTAGGCACGGTCAATGTGACAGTTTCCAACGTCGCATTTCCAGAAATTGTTCGTTCGTTTCCTGGAGTGAGTAACGGGATGACCGGCTGGATTATCGCTGGATATTCCTTGGCTTTTGCCTCAACAATGTTGGCGGGGGGACGTTTGGCAGACCGTTACGGTCGTCTAACAATTTTCCGTGTTGGCCTCTTCGGCCTACTAATCGGCGCATTAGGGGCGGGTCTCGCGCCGTCTCCCTTGATTTTGGTGTTCGCACGCGCCATCCAGGGGATGTTCGGAGCGTTGACGGTTCCATCATCCCTAGCCTTAGTTCTTCCGCAGTTCCCCCAAACCAAACAAGCGAGCGTTATCGGAATTTGGGCCGCAGCAGGAATGGTCGCTTCAGGCCTCTCACCTGGATTTGCCGCATTAGTTCTTGAATTCAGTTCTTGGCGTTGGGTCTACCTAGTGCTTGTACCCATTGTTGCCTTTGGCCTTCTAGGGGCCAAGCTGTACTTGGAAGAAACAGCAGAAACCAAATCCGATAGCCCACTGGACCTTCTCGGTGTGCTCATGGGAAGCGCCTCAGTATTCCTGGTCGTACTAGGTACTCTGCAGGGGCGCAGCTGGGGCTGGCTTTCGCCATACACGATTGCGTGCTTTGCCGGCACGGCGTTGTTACTTCCTTTATTCCTCCTTCGGTCATCAAAGCATCCAGAACCTCTGTTTGATCCCGGGCTATTTCGCATCCGGTCGTTCACCGTTTCCAACATTGCAGTTACATTCGCCATGGTCGGAGCCTTTACCAGCTGGTTCCTTTGGCCCTTGTATCTGACTGAGGTTTGGGGATACAGCAAAGTACAAGTCGGACTGGCCTTCACCCCGTCTCCTGTTCTTTCGGCAGTCGTCGCTGTTCTCGGCGGCCGCTGGGCAGACAGACGGGGATTCCGAGGCATCATGACCCTCGCTGCGCTAATCGCGACCGTTGGCTTCTTGTGGCTTTACTTCTTCCTCAATGAGGAAGTGCGCTTCTGGTTTGCGTTCTTTCCATCATCGATAATGTTTGGCTTCGGCATGGGAGTTCTCGCTAGTCAGCTCAACAGCGCTGCCTTGCGTGATATTCCCCCCGAGTCGACTGCCACCGCCAACGGCATTCACCAGAGTCTGCGGTACGCCGTTGGAGGCATGGGTGCAGCTACCGCGATCACAATTTTGAACGGGACTCATGAGGTTCAGCGGTATAGCTTGATGTGGCTTCTCTTAGGGGTCCTCATGGTTCTGGTCGCACCCCTGATGTGGTTCCTATATCCGAAACAACAAAACGGCGAGGAAAACCACTCAAGGGAATGAGATAATTATTTACATGGCTGATACCGAGACATCTTTCGATAAAGAGCGTGCAAAGGCATTTACCTCCAGGGCACTTGGAATACTGAACGACGGTGCCTTGTCACTAATGATGAGTATCGGCCACAAGACGGGTCTGTTTGACGCAATGGACGGGCAAGATCCAGCGACCTCTGCGGAAATTGCAGCAAACGCAGAACTCGATGAACGGTACGTACGTGAATGGCTTTCAGCGCTCGCCTGTGGCGGCATAGTGGATTATGACTCCAGCAACGAGACATTCTGCTTACCGCAAGAGCACTCAGGGCTTCTAACCCGACGTGCTGGACCCCTGAACCTAACGGTTCCCATGCAACAGATTTCCTTGCTGGCCGAAGTGGAGGATGACCTCGTAAAGGTATTCAAAGAAGGCGGCGGATTGAGCTACGACAAGTTTCCCCGGTTCCAGGCACTGATGTCAGAGTCCAGCGAACGGAGATTTCGCGGTGGCCTTGTCAACCAAGTAGTGCCGTTGCTGGATATGAATGAGGCGCTCACCGCTGGCATAGACGTTGCGGACGTAGGGTGCGGGAGTGGCCTCGCCTGCTACCTCCTCGGTAAGGAGTTCCCCAACAGTCGTTTTGTAGGATTCGACATGTCCACTGATGGCATCGCAAACGCATCCGAGATGGCCGCAGATCTCGACAACGTCTCGTACGAGGTAGCAGACGCTGCTGCCTTAAATCAGAGTGAACGCTTCGACCTAGTGACAACTTTTGATGCGATTCATGACCAGGCGAGACCCAAGGACGCACTGGCAGGCATTTTCGCAATGCTTCGCTCTGGTGGCACCTACTTATGTGTTGAACCCAAAGCTTCTAGCGTGTTGGAAGAAAACATGAGCGACCCGATGGCGCCCTTTATGTACACAATTTCAACTATGCACTGCATGACGGTATCTCTGGCCTATGGCGGTGATGGCCTTGGTACAGCTTGGGGACATCAACTAGCTACCGAATACCTGACTGAAGCAGGATTCACAGATATCAGGATCGAAGGGATCCGCGACGACCGCGGCAACAATTACTTCATCAGCACAAAGCCCTAATTGGTTGAAACAACTACCGGCTAGTCCCCTTGGCGCACTAGCTCCTCTGCAGGCACGCCCGATTCAAAACGTTCAACGAGTTCATCGGCATCGAACAACACACCTATCGGATTATCCCTAAAGACAGGCCCGTTCATGAAATCAAGACCTTCCTGAGGGTCTTCGAAATTTTCTACTTGCAGCTCGATACGGTTCCCGTCTGGATCCATGTAATACATAGAAGTGGTCATTCCATGGTTGATCGTGCGTTCCGGCAAGATTCCTTCGTCTCTTAAACGGACGTAATTAGATAAGAGATCTCCCAACGAGTCGTAAGTGAACGCGACGTGGTCAACTCCGTTGCCCTCAGGGTCGGGGCCCTTTTCGAATCCCCGATCCAGAAACGCAATACGGTGATGTTCATGGTCAAAAGTTGCGAACGCAATCATCTTGTTCCGATGCACGACCTTCGCGTCTAGCACCTTGCAGTACCAGTCAGCGAGTCCATCGATATCGCTGGTACGCAACACAAAGTGCGCAAGCCTTGCCGGTGAGGTCACGATTTCTCTCCTCTGCCTACCCTTGAGCGACGTTTCCTATCCAATTAATAAGCTCATCGTAGGCGTCAAGGCAGCTTAAGTCCGGATATTTTTCGGGAAGCCCTTCTGGTGTCCGAAATAACGAACTGGCGTCAGCTTGGCGCAGCATCCCAATGTCGTTGTGCGAATCGCCAACAGCGGTGACGTGATACCCGAGGGCTTGATAACCAAGCACAGCCTTCAATTTGGCGTCTTCCGTTCGCGGGATAAAACCAGTTATTCGATCGCCCTCCAGGCTTAAGCGGTGACAAAGCAGATGCGGGTAGCCCAAAAGGTCCATGAAGTGGCCAGCAAACTGCTCGAAAGTATCTGATAAGACCACTACTTGATAACTAGCTCGCAACTCGTCAAGAAATTGGCGTGCCCCAACCAGCAAATCAAGACCCGAAATCACTTCCTGTATCAGGTTTAACCCAATGTCGTGTTGCCCTAACACCGATATGCGATGGTTCATCAGCTTCTGGTAGTCGGGTTCGTCGCGCGTCGTGAGCTGAAGTTCAGGCAGCCCTGTTCGACCCGCTACAGCAATCCAAATTTCAGGCGTGATCACGCCTTCCATATCTAATGCGATGATCCGTTGCACAATGAGACAGCCTTGCACCTAATTGGGGTCGAATAGCAAACCGAAACTACGAAGGATTAGCGCTCCAGTCATTTTGGAACTCAAGTCCCAAAAAGGGGCAGAACGCAGTAGCAATACACCCATTATGGGATTTTTTCGAACTGAAGCCTATAGGTCAACGCTCGTAAGGATATGGCAATAGATGCAGGGACACAGTGGTCTGGTCTGAACTCACGTTTAAGTGTTCCATCCAAGCACCACAGCGCCTCCTCTCGCCACGCTATTTCCGTGGCTTCACCTCATTCGCGTCGAAAGTTACGGGCG
>MDTD01036149.1_pt1 | contig 44086 bp, 46 predicted proteins | sample 811221 | NCBI WGS metagenome assembly MDTD01 (sample SAMN05326646, study PRJNA326480) | marine metagenome | isolation source: seawater | place: Pacific Ocean: South West | collected 2011 | reverse complement strand
GCTTTACCTTGAGGTAGAAGATAATTACGCGCATAACCATTTTTTACTTTTACTTTATCGCCAATTTTTCCAAGTTTAGATATATTTTCAACTAAAATTATTTCCATTATATCAATCCTAATACCTTAGCTTTTTTAATTTCTTTAGTTAGTTTCCTCTGTTTACCATTTGAAACTGCAGTAATTTTTGAAGATAGAATTTTGCTATTTTCAGAAACATATCTTCTTAAAAGTTTTACATTTTTGTAATCTATTTCAGGGGCATCCTTTTTAGAAAAAGGGCATTTACGCATAAATTTTGCATCATTTTTTTGAAATAGGCTTAATTTATTTATAGGATTTTGACTCTTTTTATTAAATTTACCTTTTTTGGATTTCATTCCTCTTTGCCTCCCTTACTGAAATATTCTTTATCAGTATCTAATTTTTTGTATTTAACAATTAAATCTCTTATCACAAGTTCATCTAATTTCACTCTTTTCTTAATCTCATTGATTGTGCTAGATTTTCCCTTAAACTTGAAGTGTATGTAAAATCCCTTTTTAAAGTTTTGAATTTTGTTAGCAAAATTCAAAAGACCCCAATTTTCAGTTTTGATTAACTCTCCATCTGTTTTATTTATTAAATCTGAGTACTTTTTTTTTATACTCTCCACATCAGCCGTAGAAAGGTCATGTTTTGTAATTATTGTATGTTCGTAAAAACTCATATATTTTAAAGAATTTGTTTTACTATTATATAAAAACTTTTACAACAGTAATATTATACTAAAATAGTTGAATTATTAAATGAAGACATTACTTTTTCCAGGTCAAGGATCACAAAAAGTTGGAATGGGATCAGATTTTTTCAATAAGTTTGACCTAGTAAAGAAAATTTTTTCAGAAGCTGATAAAACGTTAGGTTTTAGTTTATCAAAATTAATCTTAGAAGGTCCCAACGAAGATCTTGTTTTAACCCAAAATACGCAACCCGCAATAATGACACTTAGCTATTCTATATTTAAAGTTTTAGAAAATGAGTACGGTCTTAAATTGAAAAATTTTAAATTTTTTGCAGGTCATTCATTAGGAGAATATTCAGCTTTAGTGTGTAGTAAATCTTTAAATTTTAATGATGCTCTTTTTTTATTAAGAGAAAGAGGAAAAGCAATGCAAAATGCAGTCCCAGTTGGGCAAGGGGCAATGTTGGCAATATTGGGAATCAAAATTGATGATGTCGAATCAGAAATTTCAGAATTTCAATCAAGTAATTTAGTAGAGATAGCAAATGACAACGCGCCAGGACAAATAATAGTAAGTGGAACAATTTCAGGTATAAATAATTTACAAAATAAATTAAAAAATAAAAAGATTAAATCAATCTTATTACCGGTAAGTGCTCCCTTTCATTGTTCATTAATGAAAACTGCATCAGAAGACATGAGAGAAAAAATAAATTCAACAAATTTCAGGGAGCCCGAAATAGAAATAATAAGTAATATTAATGCCTTACCACAAAGAAAACCAGAGACCATCAAAGAATTATTAATCAATCAAATATATTCAACAGTAAGATGGAGAGAAAGTATTGAATATATGCAAAAAGGTCAAATTGAAACTTTTATTGAAATCGGCCCAGGAAAAGTTTTATCAGGTATGACAAAAAGAATTGCAAGGGATGCGAAAATAATTAATATTGATAAAGTAGAGGATATAGAAAAATATAAAAATGAATTTTAAAGATAAGAAGATTTTAATAACTGGTGCAACAGGCGGTATAGGTGGCGATATTGTAAATGCATTTTCTAATAATGGATCTAAAATTATTGCAACTGGAACAAATGAAGAAAAATTAAAAAAGATTAAAGAAAAATATAAAAATGTAATAACGAAAAAATTTGAATTACAAAATCATGGTGAAGTAGAAAGCTTTTTAAATTCTTGCACTGATGAGTTGGGAGGCTTAGATATTTTGATAAATAATGCGGGTATAACTCTTGACAACATTTCATTAAGACTTACTGAAGAAAATTGGAAAAAAGTAATTGATATAAATTTGACCTCAACTTTCCTAATGTGTAAATTTGCAATAAAAAAAATGTTAAAAAATAAAAAAGGTAAAATTATTAACATTACATCAATAGTTGCTCATACAGGAAATGTTGGTCAAGCTAATTATTCTGCATCCAAAGCAGGAATTATCGGATTTACAAAAAGCTTAGCAATTGAATACGCAAAAAAAAACATAAATATTAATTGTATTTCTCCAGGTTTCATTGAGACTGAAATGACTAAAAACATAAATGAGGAACACAGAAATTTGCTAATTTCAAAAATTCCATCAGGAAGTTTAGGAAAGGCTGAGGATGTAACGAATTGTGTTGAATTTTTAGCCTCTGAAAAGTCTGATTATATAACTGGTGAAACAATACATGTTAATGGCGGTATGTTTATGCCTTAAGTGACTTCTAATTACTTGACAAATACCATTAATAATTTATTAAGAAAATAATCAAAAGGAATAATTAAATGTCAAAAGAAATAAGTGAAAAAGTAAAAAAAATAGTAGCAGATCACCTTGGTGTTGAAGAGGCTAAGGTCGTTGATGAAGCTAGTTTCATAGATGATTTAGGAGCAGACAGTTTAGATACCGTGGAACTAGTCATGGCTTTTGAGGAAGAATTTGGATCAGAAATTTCTGACAGTGAAGCAGAAAAAATACTTACTGTTGGGGATGCAATCAAATTTATAGAAAGCAAATCATCTAAATAAGGCTTACGGCCATCAGCTATGCCCAACTCGCAAAACCTTGTTATGCTGGTTCTTTCTTCACCTTCAGGGGCAGGCAAGACCACACTTACAAAAAAAATTCAACAAAAACATAAAAACTTTAAAATTTCAGTTTCTCACACAACAAGAAAAGCACGACCAAATGAGATCAACGGGATAGATTATCATTTTGTTTCAAAAGATAAATTTAAAGAAATGCAAAAAAATAATGAATTTTATGAGTTTGCAGAAATATTTGACAATTTTTATGGAACTTCTAAAAAATCAGTGGAAAATTTAATAAAAAAAAAAAATGACATTCTTTTTGATATTGATTGGCAAGGTACTCAACAACTTTCAAAATTTAAAGAATTAAATTTAACCAAAATATTTATATTGCCACCCTCCAAAAGTGAATTAGAAAAAAGACTTTACGAAAGAGATCAAGACAGAAACGCAACAATTGAAAAAAGACTAAAATCATATGAGCAAGACAGTTTGCATTGGAATGAATATGATTATATCGTATTGAATGATAAACTTGAAATTTGCTACAATCAAATAGAAAAAATTATAAATAGCGCTAAAAAAAATGATTTAATCAAAGATTAATTTTGCTAAATCATAATATATTTTTTTTTCTAATTCTGCAGGCCTAACATTAAGAGATAATTTGAGTTTTTTGGCAATATTTTTGTAATCTTTAAATATTTTCTTTAAAGGTTTATTTATCATTTTTCTTTTATTTGAAAAAAAAACTTGTGTTATTTTTTCTAAATTTTTCAAATGGTTTATATTTGAGTTTTGTTTTATAAAGGGCTTAAAGAGAACAACAGTAGAGTCAATCTTTGGTTTTGGAAAGAAACAGTTTCTTGAGACGTTAAAAAAATTTTCTATCTTTAATCTAAAGTTTGTTATTATCGATAATCTTCCATAATTAGAGGTATTTTTTTTTGCATTTATCCTTTCAGCGACTTCTTTTTGAAACATGAAAATAATCTTTTCATATTTTGGAGGCCATTTTTGAAATGATATTGTTTTTAAAAGAATTTGAGTTGAAATATTATATGGTAAATTTCCGATAATAATTGAGTTTTCTAAAGTAACTTTTTCTAAATTTAATTTAAGAATATCGTAATTTATCACATTAACTTTATCAATTTTTAAAAATTTTTTCTCAAGGATATTACATAGACTTTTATCTTTTTCTATTAATGTGAGACTTTTTGGATTTTTTAATAAAATATATTCTGATAAATTTCCAGTCCCTGCACCTATCTCAATTATATTTTTTTGAGACATGGAAACCATTTGACAAATCTTTTTTAATATATTTTGATCAACCAAAAAATTTTGACCAAGTGATTTTTTTGGATTAACCATTTAATTTTTTTAATAAATTTATTGATTTGTATAAGCTAATATAATTTCCTTTTTTTTTATTTATTAGGTTTTTAGCAGTGCCGTGATCTGGAGAAGCCCTTAAAAAATCTAGTCCCAAAGTAAGGTTAACTGCATTAAACCCAAATAATGTTTTAAAAGGACCAATTACTTGATCATGATACATACCTACAACAATATCAAAATTGTATTTTTTATTTAAAAATATTTGATCTACAGAATACGGACCATCAATTTTTACTTTTCTCTTTTTTAAATATTTAATTGCAGGTATTATAATTTTTTTTTCTTCTGAATTTTGGTCAAGCTCACCAAGGTGAGGATTTAAGCCCAACATAACCATTTTTGGGTTTTTTTTAAAAAATCTTTGATAAGATTTTTTTAAATTCATAACTTTTTTTTTAATTAAAGATTGATTTATCAATTTTCCTAAATTTTTGATTCTTGCGTGATTTGTTAAAGGTGTAATTGAAAAAACCTCATTGTAGATCATCATAATTCCAGTTTTCTTATTTTTTGAAGACACATACTCAGTAACACCTATGTTATTTCTAAATATATTTTTTTCTATAGGACAATTTAAAAAAGATAAAATTTTTGAATTTTTGGCGTAATCACAAGCAATATCTAAACACTTTTTGAGATAAATAGCAGAATTCTTTTTTTTAACATTAAAGGGATCATTAAATTTCAAATTAACATTAAGTATATTTATCTTTGTGTGAGAGAAATTTTCATCGATTTTCTCAATATTATTTGTCTTAAATCTCATATTTAATTTATTGAGTTGGTCTAATAAAAGCTGATTGTTGCCAATGATAAATATATTTTTTTTCAAATTTTTTGAAAGTTTAGACCAAGTCTTAGCAAAAATTTCTGAATTTATACTATTTGGTTCACCTAATACTATAGCAATTTTTTTCATTGGAAAATTATTAGAGCTGCATTTTCTATTTTAGTAAAATGAGATAAAGAAAAAAATTTTAGCTTTTTATTTTTCATTGCATTTAGTATTTCTTTTTTTTGTTTTTGATCATCTAAATTATCAATAAATCCAACTTTTAAATTATTTAATTTTAAGATTATTATTTTACCCGCGCTCATTATTGGCTTTGAGATCTCACCAATTTCCATATTTTTAAGTTCAGATAGATACTTTTCATTTAACTCGTAATCATAAATCCAACCAATTTTACCTCCATTAATTGCACTAGATGAGTTACTGTATTTTACTACAGCGTCCTCAAAACTTTTCTGTTTTATAAAATCATATATTTCAATTAAATCTTTCTCATTTGCGTTATTGATAATAATTTCTGAAAGATTAAAGTTTTTATTATTTTTCTTATTTTTCTTAATTATCTCAAGTTCTCTCTCAACTTCTTGAATATTCACGTTTAGTTGATTTTCATATAAGTTAAATATTAAACTATTCCAGATAAAATCAATTTTTATATTATCAACAAAATTATCAAAACCAAGATTATTCTTTTCAAATTCATCTCTCAAACTTTTCAAACTCAGTCCTTTATTTTTCGCAACTCTAATTAGATAATCATTTAGATCAATTTGATTATATTTTTTAATATTATATTTTTTTATTTCATTTCTTTTTAGCTCTCTATTTATCAAAGCTTTGATAACCCTATTTTTTGTTTCTAAAATATTTTTTTTAGATGGTTGTATATTATTTAAAAACATAAATATTTTAATTTCATTTTGTACATCATGAGTGGTTATTATCCCTTTATCAACTTTAACTATTATCTTATTTTCAAATTTACCATAAGCAAAGTTAAAATTAAAAAGGAATAAAAAAATTAATAGGATTCTAAAAAGTTTTTTTTTTATCATCTTACCTTAATTTGGGTGAACTTAAATCCGTAAAAGGTATTATACTAATTTGAAATAATAAAGAATTGTCTGCTTCAATATCTCTATCAGTATAAAATTCTCTTCTAAAGACTACACCTGCTTTAAAACAGTCTATACTATATTGGTAACTTAAATCATAAAATTCGGATGAGTCTTTCAAAAGATTTCTTTTTGTAGAAAATTTCAAATTACTTGAATTATTAAAATTGTATTCAAAACCGGATTTGATATATTCTTGTGAACCCATATGTTGTTTTTCCTCTAAATAATCTAAATTAAATTTAACTGGTCCTAAGTTTAACGATGCACCTATCTCAGAGTAATTTAAATCACTATAATTTTGGTCTAAATTATAATTATAGTTCATCTTAAATTTTTCACTAGGTGACCAAACAATTTCACCTGCTAAATCTGAAAATCTTTGGTTTAGAGGAGCGGGTTTTAGTTTATCCTCTTTTTCATTAATTATCTGACCTAAAGAAAATAGTAATTTTCTCTCTTTTTCTCCATTATCAGTATTTTCTCTCAGCAACTCGTAATCTAAACCTAAAGCTGCACTAAAACCACGCTCAATTGTGTCAATTTCATTAATTCTGTCGAGAGTAAATATGTTAGAAGGATTAAGTCTTTTAGTTGAGTCAGAAAATCTTCTCATGTCTCCTGGAGAATATCTTAATAATAATTTAGGTGTTAAAAATTGTGATTTAATTTTATTCTCAGTTTTCACTAAAGGCATTTCAGACATTAATCCAAGTGCCCCGTGTAATTCTGTATTAAAGTCATCATTCTTAAAATTATTGGTATTAGTAGCATTATAGTTTGTGAGTTTAATTTTACTAATAATCTGATTTACTACTCCAAGGTTATTCATCCATTTTAGAGAATTAAAATTAAAATCATTGACTAATAATTCTTTTTGTTTATTAACATCATAATTTTTAATTAATAAAGTTGAATCTAAATCTAGACTACCAAATTCGTCATTGCTAAATATGCTTTTGTTAAACGTTAAATTTGGAAATATGTATTCGTATCTCGCGTTTCCATCTACAGTAATATTTTCATACATACCAGCGGTAAAACCAAGTGAGGATTCATCATTTTCTTTAGAAAAATTAATTGCTGTTTCTAAAACATCTAAATCTTTATTAGCTAGAGAAGTTTCAACATCATAAACTTTTAAATAAGTATCATTCGATACTCGTTGAACTTTCAATTCAAAGTTCGATAAATTTTCACCTTCAGTCTCAAGATCTAAATTATAATTTAAAAAAATATGATTTTTTGAACCTCCCTTCTTTGTATCAGTGGTCTTTTCGTATCCCTTAGTAAAACCAGCGTCTAAGACTAAATAAGAATTTTTAAAATCTCTTCTATATTCTGATAGAAAAAGTGGATTTTCTTTAGTATATAATTTTGGTGTAAAAGTGAAATCTCTATCGTCAGCTAAATTTACAAAGTAAGGTAGTACTAACCCAGCACCTAAATTTTTACTATCCACAAACGAAGGTGTCAAAAAACCTGTTTGTCTCTTTACTGTTGGATCAGGATGAAAAAACTTTGGAAAATAAAATATAGGTATATCATAAATTTTTAAAATAGCATTTTTATAAAATATTGTTTTTTTTTCTGTGTCATGATTTAATTTATCAGCTTGTATAGACCATGCAGGGCATTTTTTATTATCTCTTAATTTACAATAAGTAAAAATTCCCTTTCCTATCTCAGTGTTATTATTTTCAATTGTAACAGTATTACCAAATATTCTAGGATCATTTTCCGAATTGGCACCAATTTCTGTGGGATTAAAAAAAGCTCTTAAATCTGAACCAGCAATTTTTCTTTTTTTTTCGTCAATAAATATTTCTGAGAATTTATACGTATTACCAATTATATCATTAATTTCTATATCACCCTTTGAAAAAAATAAATTTTTATCTCTATTATATTCAAACATTGGTACTATTATTTTATTACCATCAATATCTTTTATTAGAGCTTGTTCATCAGAAACTATAATTCCATTAAGGTTATCAAATTTTATAGAATTAGTTTTAACCTCATAACCTTCTGAAGTTATAATTTGCACTTCATTTTTAGTTACTAAAGTATCATTTTCTTTATTATACTCTGCATAATTAGATTTTACTTGATTATTCTTTTCATCAAGAGCAATTACATTTCCTTTAAAAATTATAGTATTTTTATTTTTATCTGCGACTATATTTTCAGCTTTTATATTAAGTGTTTCAGATGATAAATTAGAAAAAGGTGTTAATAAAAAAAATAAAATTAACATTTTAAAATAAAAATTATTTTTCATTTAATCTAATCATCCCTATTGAGCAAAATAAGCTGACCGCTATAATTGGCATCCAAACCGATAATATTATTGAAATCTTATTAGTCTGACCAAGAGCAATTGATAAATCTTTAAAATAATAGACCAAAACACAAGTAATTATGGAAATGAAAAAGTAATAGGTATTTTTTACCTTTTTGTTCGTTATTAAGCCAAATATAGATGCCAAAATAACCATTAAAACCAAAAAGATGGGTAGAGAAATATATGAGTTTAAATGAGCATTTAAGTCATTTTCGCTGTATCCATTACTTAAATAAACATCATAATTATTTATTAAATCAATGAAAGATATAGTATCTAGGTTTTTATAAGAAGAATTTATTTTGACGAGGTTGTAAAATGAGAAATATTTATAATTTGGTATTTTGTTAATCTTTCCGGGATTCTCCGAATCGTGCACTGTTACATCGTAAAGTTTCCACTCAGAATTACTGATATCCGCATTATCACTTTCAATTCTTAATAATTTATTACTTTTAATGTCGTACTGGTAAATACTCACGTCGAAAAGAAAGTTAGATTTGAGTTCTTTGGCATAAATTAGATTAAGAGTATTAATAGATTTTTCCTTTATCCAAACTCCATTTTTATTAATTGATATTAAATGATCTACGTCTCTTGAAAATTTTGACTTCTCTTTTTCGTAATATTTAATCATTGATGATGTAATTGGATTAATAAAAACTATTACAATTAGACCAAAAATAAATACCGTTACAGATAGTAAGAAAATTATTTTCATATTTGAGAATCCATAAATCTTTAGAGAAATTAGTTCTTTTGAGTTATTTATATTAACCAAATAAATCATCGTAGAAATAAAAATTATGAAGGGCAAAAGTTCTATTGCTAAATTTGGAACAAAAGTAAGTGCTAAAGAAAGCGGTTTACCAAAACTTACATTTAAGTCTTTAAAAAATTCTATTTCTTGAAATAAAGCTATTAAAATTCCTAAACTGAAAAAAATAAGAATTGTATTAAAAGTAATTTTTAAAAAATTATTTATAATATACTTATTTAAAATTTTATTCATGACGTTTTTCAAAGTTAAGTTTATAGATAAGTAATAAATACGTAATTAAAATCATTATTATCGGAGTAATAAAATATATAAAAGAATTCAAATACGAATATCCAGAATATCTTCCGAGAATTTCTGCAGAAACTAAAATTAAAAATCCTACTGAAAATACCCAATATTTTTTAAATCCTTTATCTTTAACTTTATTTGCTACAAGCATAAAGCAACTAATCAAACAAATTAAAGGAATGAATAGAGGAGTGACTATTCTTTTGGATAAATTTCTCAATACCTCTGTTTTAATACCCGACTTCGGACAGTTTCTTATAGTACTTCCTTTTCTTCCCAGTTCATATGTAGAAAGTAATTTTTTTGGAATAGATATTTTTTTTCTATTTGTTAAACATTGTATCAGATTTAGCGTGGACATTTCTTGCATCTTTGGAACTTTAATTGTTCTTGAAGATAAATTATTTAAACTCAATTCAGTTCTAGAAAAATTTATATATTTGATATTATTTTTATTATCTTGGGATTGAATCAGTCCATTAAATAAAACCAATTTCTTTTCTTTCATAAAACCTGTTTGGGCGAAAATACTAGTATTGGCAGATGAAATCCCGCTAACATTTCCATACATCATTCCCGAGAATAAATTAGTGTTATCTCGTATAAAAATATTTTCTAATTCACCTTTATTATTTATTTTTTCCACAAAGAACGTGGTATTTTTTAGTGTATCGCTGAAATTATTTATTTTTACAATCAGTGATGCAGAATTTATAGCAGAATTCTTTATCAGACTTCTAGATTTATTGAGTGAGTAGGGTGTAATTAAAACTGAGAATAAAAGTTGGAATATAAGAATGAGTATGGAAAGAAAAAAAAAGATATTAACAACTTTTATTTTTTTAACCCCACTTGTCCATAATATTATTAATTCGTTTTGTCTATCGAATTTTAGAATTGCAAAAGTTAGTGCTAATAAAAAAGACAAAGGGATGAATTTGGTTATAACATTCGTTATATTTAAAAGAGTGTATGTAGCATATAATTTGAGTGAATGCCCATCATCTACTATAAGATCTAAAAAATTTACCGACCTTACAGTCCAAGCGATTATTGTAAAAGCGAAGAGAATAGTAAAAAATGACTTTAATATTTCTTTTAAAAAATAGTTATAAATTTTGTTTTTTAGCATTTAATTTTGATGTATATAATTAATGCAACTTTAATTAAAACTCAACCTATGATAGTACACTCTACTTAATTTTATGTTAGAATATGATATATTCAAAGCTATATTTCAAAAAAACCATATTATTTTAATTTATGACAGTAAAAATTAATTATTTAAAAAAAGCGTTAAACAAATCGTCGGCAAAAATTGTCCTATTCACAAATGATAAGTTTGAAATCAATAATTTGAAAAAATATCTTTCAAATTCTGACTTTTTATACATAAGTGATTTATTAAAAAGTAGTGATTTAAAAAAAAATTTATTTGTTTTTGAGATAAACTCAAAAAAGAATATCGTTTTAATATCCATTAAAAACAATATAAAGATTTCCGATGTAGAAAATTTGGGAGCTGAATTTTATGGACGTGTGAATCATGGAAAAAATAATGAGTATAATGTTCTTTCAGACAGTATAGTAAGTAGGAATCCCAATTTTTTAGGTCACTTCCTTCATGGGGTAAAATTAAAGTCTTATGAATTTAAAAAGTATAAAACAAAAAAAGAAATAAGACTTATATCTCTAAATATTTTAGGTACAAAAAATATTCCATCTTCTCAAGATAAAATAAAATTTAAGGCACTAGAAGAGGGAACTTTTTATGCTAGAGATTTAGTATCAGAGCCTGGAAATGTTCTTCATCCAGATGAATACGCTAAAAGATTAACTTCTCTTAAAAAGGATGGATTAAAAGTTACCGTATATGATGAAAAAAAATTAAAGAAGTTAGGTATGCATGCTTTACTTGGAGTAGGTAGGGGAAGTATCAGAGGATCTTATTTGGTAACAATGGAGTGGAATGGAGCAAAAAATAATTCTCAACCTTTAGCTTTTGTTGGAAAAGGAGTTTGCTTTGATACAGGTGGCTACTCATTAAAACCTGCAAAATTTATGGAGGACATGACCTACGATATGGCCGGTTCAGCTACAGTTGTTGGTTTGATGAAAAGTCTAGCATTAAGAAAAGCTAAAATTAATGCCGTGGGTGTTGTAGGACTTGTAGAAAATATGGTAAGCGGGGATGCACAAAGACCAGGTGACATTGTTAAGTCTTTTAGTGGCAAGACTATAGAAGTTTTAAATACAGATGCAGAAGGTCGTTTAGTTTTAGCTGATGCTCTTACTTATACTGAAAAAAAATTTAAACCAAAATTTATTGTAGATTTAGCTACCTTAACTGGTGCTATCATTGTTTGTTTAGGGTCAGAGTATGCTGGTCTTTTTTCTAATAACGACAAGTTATCAAAAGAAATTTTTAATGCTGGTGAAACAGTAGAAGAAAAAGTATGGAGAATGCCACTGCATAAAAATTATGATAAACTCATGAACTCTAAAAACGCAGATGTACAAAATATAAATTATATCGGTGGAGCAGGTTCAACAACAGCCGCTCAATTTTTGCAAAGATTTATCTTAAACAAAACTCCTTGGGCTCACCTAGATATTGCTGGAATGGCTTTCTCAAAATATGGTGGTGCATTAAATTCAGGAGGTGCCACTGGTTTTGGAGTTAGATTGTTAAATCAATTGATAGAAGAAAATTATGAGTAGCAGAGAAAAAACTCTCTCAATAATTAAACCTGATGCAGTTGAAAGAAATTTAGAGACAAAGATAGTAGATATTTTTTTTAAATCAGGCTTAAAGATTTTAAATAAAAAAAAATTACATATCTCTAAAGAGGAAGCTTCTGAATTCTACAAAGTTCATCAATCCAAACCTTTCTATGACCAATTATGTAATTACTTATCCTCTGGTCCAATAGTTGCGATGGTGCTCGAGGGTGAAAATGCGATACAAAAAAATCGAGAAATTATGGGCTCAACCGACCCAAAAAAAGCTGCACCTAATACTATCAGAAAACTTTTCGGAATTTCTATTGATAAAAATTCAGTTCATGGCTCAGATTCTAAAGAAAATGCAAGAAAAGAAATTGAATTTTTTTTTAAAGAATCCTAAGATTAAATAATTTTATTATTGCTTCAGAAAAAACTTTATATTCTAGTTTTTGAGTTTTCTTTTTTAGAGATAATTCATCGTCCTTATTACTAATATAAAAGGCTTTTTGTAAAATGATCTTGCCATCATCAAGTTTTTCATTAACAAAGTGTACAGTGCATCCTGTTTTTTTTTCTTTTTTCCTAATCACTCTTTTATAAGTATTTAAACCTTTGAATTTAGGCAACAAAGAAGGATGTATGTTAATTATCCTATTTCTAAATGATTTGATTAGATTCTTAGACAAGATTCTCATATAACCTGATAAACAGATTAGATCAATTTTTTTATCTTTTAATTTTTGTATAAGTTTTATTTCTTCAAGTTTATTTTTTTCGTCAAAAATAAAATAAGGAATAAGGTTTTTTCTTGCATAATTTAATCCTCTTGCTTTTTTGTTACTCGAAATTACATATTTAATATTTACCGGAAAATTATACAAAAAACTGTTTATTATAAGTTTATTTAAATTACTACCTCTCCCAGATATAAAAACAGCTACATTTTTTTTTACCATTTTATTTGATTTATAAGATTTAGTCTTTTTTTTCCTTTTGAAATATATCCAATTACGTACGGTATGTATTTTTTTGGAAATATTTTTTTTATTTTTGCTAAATTATTTTCATTTATGATTAAACAAAAGCCCACACCACAATTAAAAGTTTTTAACATTTCTTTATCGCTAATATTATGAGATTTTAGCCATTTAAAAATTTTTAAAACTTTTATTTTAGAAAGATCTACATTAACTTGAAATTTTTTTGGTACGGATCTTATGATGTTCTCAATTAATCCTCCGCCTGTAATATTAGCCCCAGCATTAATAAGATTTTTTTTTGTTAGTTTTAAAACTTCATTAGTATAAATTCTTGTGGGTTTTAAAATATCATCTTTTAATTTTTTAGATAATGATTTTTTATTTATTATTTTTCTCACTAAAGAAAACCCATTAGAGTGCAAACCATTAGATGGAACAGCAATAATCAAATCTCTATTTTTTACCTTATTTTTGTGAAGTAATTTTCTTTTTGAAGCTATGCCAACTGCAAAACCAGCTAAATCAAATTTATTCTTCATGTAAATTCCTGGCATCTCAGCAGTCTCTCCACCTGACAAATTACATTTTGCTATTTTGCATCCTTTTAAAATACCACTAAAAATTTTTTTTACTTTTCCCATTCTCAATTTATCTATTGCAATATAGTCAAGGAAAAAAAGTGGCCTAGCACCTTGAACAATTAAATCATTAACGCACATTGCGACAAGGTCAATTCCTATCGTATCAAGCTTTTTAAATTTATCAGCTAAATCAAGTTTTGTGCCCACCCCATCTGTACACGAGACTAGAACGGGATCGGTAATATTAATTTTTGTTAAGTCAAAAACAGATGCAAAACCACCTATGTTGTTTGATGTAGAGTTTTTTTTCTCTTTTTTGACACTTTTACCAGTTAATTTTGAAATATGTTCAACAAACTTATTCCCAAGAGAAATATTTACCCCACTATTTTTGTAACTATTAACTTTTTTTTTTCATTATTAAAAATGATATTTTGATTAAATGAAATTTAATTTTTTTATAACTATTATAATAGTATTTTTAATAAAAACTGGAAATGTTTTATCTAATGAAGGTATTTTTAATGTTAATAATATTGAAATCGATACCCAAAAATTCAAAAATAATAAGAACTATATTGACGATGCTTTTAGAAAAGGTTTCAGAAAGTTAGCTGATAGAATTTTACTAGAAAAGGATTACAATAAAGTAAAACAAGCAAATATTACTCAAATTAAAGAGCTTATATCTCATTATCAAATTTCCAAAAAAATTGATGACAACAATAAAGAGGTTATTCAAATAAATATTTTTTTTGATAAAAAAAAACTTAATTTCTTTTTCTATACACAGAGAATTTCTTATAGTGATTTCACTAAAAGTAGCATAGTAATATTTCCAATACTTATCAAAAATGATGATTTTTTTATTTACGATAACAATTTTTTTTATAAAAATTTAAAAAATAGCTCATATCAAAATCAAGAACTTATCGAATATATATTACCAATTGAAAATTTAGAAAATTTTCAAATAGTGAAAAATTCTCTAAATAACCTAGAGAGTTTAAATGTTACCAATCTTTTATCAGATTATAAAAATGCTAATTATTCTATATTAATTGTTGATGAACTAAAGGATCGAGTGAACATATTGCTCAAATGTTCAATTAATAAAAAAAACATTACAAAAACTTTTGTGCTTAAGAAAGATAATTTGCCTGAGGAGGAACTTTATAGGAATATTATCTTCAAAACAAAAAAAGAGATCTTGGAGATTATAAAATCACAAAATATTATAGATTTACAGACACCCTCTTTTCTAAATGTAAGTTTAGAAATAGGAAATAATAATGATTTGTTAAACCTTCAATCTGCGTTAGAAAAAATAGATCTAATAGAAAATTTTTCGGTTATTGAATTAAATAAAAATGAGGTAAAAATGAAGATAAAATATTATGGAAAAATTAAAAGTATTACAGAAAAGTTTAGAAAATTTGGTATTAAAGTATTAATAAAAGAAAACCAATGGAAATTAAAATTAATCTAAAATGAACCAATTAACATTTCAATTTCCTTTTAAAAAGCAATATTCAAAAAGAGAATTTTATGTTTCGTCTAATAACTTCGCTGCATATGAGTTAATAGAAAATTATCCTAATTGGCCAGGTAGGTGTGTAAATATCTTTGGGCCAAGCGGTTGTGGTAAAACACATTTAACTAAAATATTAAATGAAAGAATAAAAATAAATTTAGTTGATGCAAAAAATTTGAAATCCAATTTTATTAACTCAATAGAAAGTTTTGATTGTTCTATTATCGACAACTATGAAAATAATATAGATGAAAAATTATTGTATAGTATTTTGAATCAAACCAAACAATTAGAAAAAAATATTTTGATAACTACTAAGAAACCATTAAAGAATATAAAAGTAAGATTAAAAGATTTACAGTCAAGGCTCAAAAGTTTTATCGAACTGGGTATAAGTCTACCATCAGATGAATTACTTAGAGTAATAATTTCAAAGTATTTTTCTGAGAAACAAATCTTGATTAATAAAAGAAATTTAGAATATATTTTAAAAAACATCGATCGATCCTATGATAAAGTGTTTAAATTCATAAAAGAAATTGATAATATTTCTTTATCCTCTGGAAAATCAATTAATATTGATTTAATTAAAAAAAATATAAGAAATGAATAAATATAGAACTCATAATTGTAACGAATTAGGAAAAGATGATATCGGAAAAAATGTCAAAATTTCTGGTTGGTTACATAGAAAAAGAGATCATGGAAATTTACTATTTGTCGATATAAGAGATCATTTTGGAATAACCCAATGTGTTATTGAGAATAGAGATAAAAACTTCAGTGTTCTGGAAAAAACGAAACCAGAGTCAGTTTTATTAGTCTCAGGAAAAGTTTTAAAAAGGTCAACGGAAACAGAGAACAAAGATTTAAAAACTGGCTTAATAGAAATTAAAATAGAGAATATTGTTATACTTTCTAATGCAAATGATTTGCCAATGCCTGTATTTGGTGAGCAAGAGTATCCGGAGGAAATTAGATTAAGATACAGATTCATAGATTTAAGAAGAAAAGATATGCATAAAAATATTGAATTAAGATCTAATGTAATCTCTTACTTAAGAGAGAAAATGCTAAAAAATAATTTTTTGGAATTTCAAACACCTATTTTAACTGCATCGAGTCCAGAGGGGGCAAGAGATTTTTTAGTTCCAAGCAGAACTCATCCTGGAAAGTTTTATGCGCTTCCGCAGGCACCTCAGCAATTTAAACAAATGATCATGATTGCTGGGTTTGATAGATATTTTCAAATTGCGCCCTGCTTTAGAGATGAAGATGGACGAGCTGATCGTAGCCCAGGTGAACATTATCAGTTAGATATTGAAATGTCTTTTGTTGAGCAAGATGATATTTTTAATTTAGTCGAACCAATTTTTTATGATCTATTTCTCAAATATGGAAAGGATAAAAAAGTAAATAAATTTCCTTTTCCAAGAATAAAATATAAAGATGCTATTGAAAAATATGGCACAGATAAACCTGACTTAAGAAATCCTATAGAGCTAAAAGATGTTTCTAAGTTATTTTCTTCAAAAGAGGTGACTTTGAAAATTTTTAAAGATAAAGTTTTGAAAGGTGACATAGTAAAAGTCATACCAGTACCTGATACTATTTCCAAACCAAGAAGTTTCTTTGATAATTTAAATAACTGGGCTATTTCTGAGGGTGCAAGTGGTATGGCTTATATAACTTTTGAAAAATCCAATAAAAAAATAATTGGAAAAGGTCCCATTGCTAAATTTTTTTCTGATAATGCAATTAAAGAATTATTAAAAATTTGCAAACTTACAGAGAGAGACTCTGCTTTTTTTATTTGTAATAATCCTTCCGAAGCTAATAAATTTGCTGGAGTTGCCAGACAAAAAATTGGAACTGATTTAGGTCTTATTGATGAAAAGATGTTTAAATTCTGTTGGATCACAGATTATCCGATGTACCAATATAATGAAAAAGAAAAAAAAATTGATTTTAGTCATAATCCATTTTCGATGCCTCAAGTTGAAATTGAAGATTTTGATAAAAAAGATCCATTAGAAATTTTAGCATATCAATATGATTTAGTTTGTAATGGTTATGAATTATCTTCAGGTGCGATTAGAAATCATATCCCAGATTATCTTTTCAAAGTTTTTAAAAAAGTTGGTTATTCTAAAGAAAAAGTTATGAAAGACTTTTCTGGTATGATTAATGCACTATCATTTGGAGCACCACCTCACGGAGGTATGGCCCCAGGTATAGATAGAATAATTATGCTATTAGCTGAGGAAAAAAATATAAGAGAAGTAACACTATTTCCTCTTAATCAAAACGCACAAGACTTACTTATGAGTGCGCCTTCAACGGTAGATGAAAATCAGCTGAAAGAACTTAAAATTAAAATTGATAAGAGTAAAAATTAATTTTTTGATTTTATATTAATTCTTATGTCACTCAAATCTACTAGCTTGTCCTCGTAATTACTTCTAACAAAACCTTTTGATGTTATATTTTTAACAATTTTTAAAAATTTGTCGTCTTCCAATTTTTCATCTTTATTCGCTGTTCTTATAGCCGGTGTATGGGCTAAATCCTCTTTGCCCAAATAAGAAATAGCTAATTCTCTGAAAACATAATCCAAAATTGAAGTAGCACTCAAGATTCTATCGTTTCCTTCCACTTTTCCAGATGGTTCGAATTTAGTGCCTATAAAAGCATCAACAAACTCATCAAGAGGAACCCCGTATTGTAGCCCTAAAGAAATAGCTATGGCAAAATTATTCATCAGTGCTTTTACAAGCTCGCCCTCTTTGTTTGTATCAATAAAAATTTCTCCAATACGACCGTCATCGTACTCACCAGTGTGAAGATATATTTTGTGCTCACCAATAGAGGACTTTTGAATGTAACCTTTTCTTCTATCAGGCATTTTGAACCTGCCATTATTTTTCACTCTTATTTGACTATTTTTAATTATATTATCATTTGAGGATATTTGCTGATTTAAACCCTTTTTAACAATATCATTTTCAAAACTTGCTAATTTGTCAATTTTTTGAGGCTCCTGTTTTTTTGAAGATTTATCTAACCTTCTTGTTTTTCTATTATTCATTTTTACCTCGATAAGCTCAACATCTCCATCGTTTTGAGTATCGATCTTTTTCAGCTCTGCATCTGAAATTTCATCAAGTTTGTGCACTGTTTTGAAAGTACAAGTATAAAATGTCTCAACAATGTATTTTTTCATAATTTTAGGAATCGATTATTTATGATATATATGATTTGTAATAAGTGTCTATAAATTTTTATACACTTATTAAGTGTGTGGATTTAAAATATGAATTTTTTAAAACAAATATTTACATGGTGGAATAAACAGACTTTCGGAACTTTAATCAATACGATTTTTTTTGGAAAATTTGTTGGTAAAGATTATTTGGGAAACAAATATTACCAGCATAAAAATAAAAGATGGGTTGTATATGCTAAAGACGTGGAAGCCTCAAAAATAACGTCCGAATGGTTTCTTTGGATGCACGGTACTATTGAAAATCCTCCCACAAAAGAAAAAATAGAAAAGTTCTCATGGCAGAAAGAACACTCTGGAAATCTATCTGGAACTGATGAAGCATACAAACCAAATAAGATTAAAAAATCTAATGATTATAAAAAATATGAAACTTGGAAGAATTGAAAAAATATTTATTTTTTTTTTAATTTTTTTCCCAAATCTATTAGCAGATGATAAAATAGTCACATCTCCACTAATAAATCTGGAAGAATTGAAGCCAAGCTACGAAGAAATAGAAAATTCAAATGATGTGATACAAAATAATAATATTATAATTAAAGAAAAAAAAACGAACAGTGTTGAGCCTAAATTTTCTACTGTCAATTTATTAGGTCTGGATAAAATTACTGCTAAAACTTCAAGAATTAAGATTAAAATAGGGGAAGTTCAAAATTTTGGAGAATTGGAAATTAAAGCTTTAAAATGTGGAAAAATAGATTATTTCAATTCGACAAAGGACGCTGCCTACATACAAGTTAGGGATTTAAAAGATAAAAATAATGAAAAAATATTTATTTTTAATGGTTGGACTTTCTCTACTGATCAAAATGTTTCACCCATAGATCATGCAATTTATGACATATGGCTTACTGGATGTGATAAAGTTTAATAAAATTTTTCTTTAGAGAGCCAATTTGTATCAAATCTAGACTCTTTAAATTTTTCGTGATTAAGAATTTTTTTATGTAGGTCAACAGTCGTTTTTATTCCCTCCAAAACAAACTCATCTAAAGACCTTAAGGTTCTTTGTATCGCCTCAGTCCTATTTCTCCCTTTGCAAATAATTTTTGCGATCAAGCTGTCATAATAAGGGGTGATTTTACACCCTTGAAAAATAGAGCCATCCACTCTTGTTCTAAATCCAGAGGGTTGGTGACAAACGCTTAGAACACCTGGACTTGGACGAAAGTCTTTTGCTGGATCTTCGGCATTAATCCTACACTCAATTGAATGACCTCTAGGATTAATATCACTTTGTTTCAAAGCTGTGTCACCAGAGAATGCGATCCATAATTGTTCTTTAACAATGTCTATACCAGTTTGCACCTCAGTAACGGGATGCTCAACTTGAACTCTAGTGTTCATTTCTAAAAAATAAAAATTTCCATTTTCAAAAATAAATTCCACAGTGCCAGCTCCTTCGTAACCAATTTTTTCTACCATAGCGACAGTTTTTTTTAATAAATCAGATCTTTGTGCTTCATTCAAAACTGGGCTTGGAGTTTCCTCTATTAATTTCTGATGCTTACGTTGAACTGAGCAATCTCTTTCTCCAAGATGAACAGTCCGGTTTTTACCGGACATAATTTGAACCTCAATATGTCTAGGATTTTTAAAATATTTTTCTATATATAACTCGTCATTTCCAAAATATTTTTTTGCTTCATTTTTAGCTGTAATAAATAAACTCTCAAGATCTTCCTCTTTTTCAACAATTTTCATACCTTTGCCACCGCCACCGCCCGCAGCTTTTATTAAAACAGGATAACCAATTTTTTTACTAATTTCTTTTGCCTCTTTTAAATCCTTAACACCACCCTCAGAACCCTCTATTATTGGAAGTCCATTTAACTTTGCTATTCTTTTAGCTTCAATTTTATCACCCATTTTTTTAATTAACTCTGCATTAGGTCCAATAAATTTAATGCCATGTTTTGTGACAACATCTGCAAATTTTGCGTTTTCTGATAAGAAGCCGTAACCAGGGTGTATTGCCTCTGCACCAGTTAGGTCAACAGCAGACATTATAGAAGATATATTTAGGTAGCTATTTTGTGGTTGGTGTGATCCTATACATACGCTTTCATCTGCAAGTCTCACATGCATTGAGTCAGAGTCAACATCAGAGTGAACTGCTACTGTGTTAATACCCCATTCTTTACAAGCTCTTATAACTCTTACTGCGATTTCACCTCGATTTGCAATTAATACTTTTTTGAACATCAAACTATTCTAATATTACTAAAGTTTGTCCAAACTCTACAGGCTGACCATCATTAACTAATATCTTTTTAACAATCCCATCCGATGTTGAAGGTATATGGTTCATAGTCTTCATTGCCTCAACAATCATAATTGTTTGGCCTTTCTTTACTTTGACACCAATTTCAACAAATTTTTTTGCATTTGGCTCAGGAGCTAAATAAGCTGTACCAATTATCGGAGATTTTATTCTTATTCCATTCGAGTCTTCTTTACTGGATAAAACAGCTTTATTACCGGACATAACAGCTCCACTTTTACTAGTTTCTATTATTCCTTTGGAGGCTTTTGAGACTTTTATTTTAATTTCATTCTCTTGGTATTCGAGCTCACTTAGCCCAAACTCATTCATATTATCAACCAGTTCTTTAATTAATTTTTTATTTATCTTCATTATCTATTAAATCTTTTATAGCTGTTAACGACATTGTATACCCGCTTACCCCAAAACCACATATAATTCCTTTTGCAACACTGCTTATTAATGATTTATGTCTAAAAGACTCTCTATTATAGATATTAGTGATATGCAATTCAATAATTGGGATCTTTATTATTTTTAGAGCGTCATGTATTGCTACCGAAGTATGAGTATATCCTCCGGCATTAATTATCAACCCATGACAGTTTTTTCTACATTTTTGAATTTCTTCTACAATTTCACCCTCAATATTCGATTGTAAGAAAGTAAGTTTTTGGTTGTTGTTTTGCGCGAATTTCTCACATTTTTCTTTTATTTTATCTAACGTTAAAACTCCGTATTTTTCTTTCTCTCTTTCTCCTAACAAATTTAAATTTGGACCGTTTATTATTTTAATATTAGATGTCATAATTATTATGATATAAATTAGTTACATAACTTAATTATGGCAAAAATACAATTAAATGGAAGAAAAATACCGCTTAAAAACAAGATTTCTTTAAGTGAACTTCTTAAAAAATATAAAATAAGTGAAAAAAAAATTGCAATTGAACTTAATGGGAAAATAATACCAAAGTATTTATTTAAAAGAAAACTTTTGAAAAATAATGATATAGTAGAACTTGTTCAGTTTATTGGAGGTGGTTGATTTGAATAAAAAAAATAAAGACATATTCAAAGTGGCAAATAAATTATTAAAGTCAAGACTTATAGTCGGAACAGGTAAGTATAAAAATCTTAAACAAACTAGTGATGCTATAAAAGCTTCTGGTGCAGATATGGTCACAGTTGCAATAAGAAGAGTTAATATTTTAGATAAAAAAAAACCTCTACTGATGGATTATGTCGATCCAAAAAAAATTTGTTATCTTCCAAATACAGCGGGTTGTTTTAGTTCTGGTGAGGCATTAAGAGCATTAAGGCTTGCTAGAGAAATGGGTGGTTGGAAAATTGTAAAACTAGAGGTGCTCGGAGATAAAAAAACTTTATATCCAGATATGATTGAAACAATTAAATCGACCAAAGTTTTAGTTAAAGAGGGATTTAAAGTTATGGTTTACTGCACAGATGATCCATTACAAACAAAAAAATTAGAGGATGTTGGTGCATCAGCTATAATGCCATTGGCATCTCCTATAGGCTCAGGTTTAGGTATACAAAATAAAACAAATTTATCGATTATAATTAAACAATCTAAAGTCCCAGTAATTGTAGATGCAGGTTTAGGAACAGCTTCGGACGCAACTATAGCAATGGAAATGGGTTGTGATGGAGTTTTAGTAAATAGTGCAATAGCAAATTCTAAGAATCCTTTATTAATGGCTAGATCATTTAAAAATGCAGTAATTTCAGGAAGGGAGTCTTTTTTGGCAGGGAGAATGAAAAAAAGCACATTTGCAACAGCAACGTCACCAACAAAAAAAATATTTTAGCTAGCTTTTTTTCTTCTTACCCAAAGTGTTTTTGGTGAGGAAACTTTTTTCGATTTACTTTTCAATTTAAGGGGTTTTTTCTTAATATCTTTATTTCCTTTTTCGTTATCCATTTTTTTTTGATTACTTTCTGATTTTTCTAGGGCAGTAACTTTTTTTATTTTTTCTATAACATTAATTATTTTTTTAGATTTATTTAGTAATTCAATTTTAAACTCTGGGATTACTAGTTTTGAATCCGGAATTAAATCAATTTTAAATTGGTATTTTTTCTGAAAATAATTTATCTCTTTAGCTAAGACAGTGTTTATATAAATTTTAACCTTTTCAGGTATAAATGCCTTTATAATTTTGGTTTTGTCGGAAAAAGCTAACGTTTCGATTTTTTTTACTATCTTTTGAGAAAAGGACTCAATTGATAGAATTGTCTCCCAATTTATTGAAGCTTCTCTTAATCTTTGCCTTGTCATTTCCATTAAACCAAAATTACTTATTCTACCAACTTGAACTCTTGCTCTATCTTTTCTTATGCTTTCTCGTAGTTTTTTTTCTACAATTCTTCTATTATAAAAATTTATCATATCAATGAAATCTATTACAATTAAACCGGATAGGTCTCTTAATTTGAGTTGTCTTGCTATCTCTTCTGCCGCCTCAAGGTTTGTGTTTAAAGCAGTCTTCTCAATATTCATCTGTTTAGTTGATTGACCAGAATTTATATCTATAGCCACAAGTGCCTCTGTTGGATTTATAACGATATATCCGCCAGATTTAAGTTTTACAACTGGATCAAAAATTTTATTTAATTCTTTTTCAATTCCAGAGTCGTGAAAAAGAGGTATTTTTCCCCTGTACTTTTTGATGAATTTCACATTTTTAGGTATTAATTCTTTCATAAATTTTTTTGCTTTTTGATAACCCTCATTTCCGTCTACAAATATGAACTTTGTATCATTGTCGTAAATATCTCTTAAGGCTCTTTTGATGATATCGCCTTCAGCGTATATTAATGAGGGAGCACTAGAATTTAATGCTTTATCTCTTATTTCAGACCAAGTTTTGATTGTATTTTGAAAATCTTTTTCTATTTCATTTTTAGTTTTATTTGCACCAGCTGTTCTTACGATTACACCCATGCTTCCTGGTATATCGATTTGGTTAAGAATACCCCTTATTTTCTGCCTATCTTGAGCATTAAAAATTTTTCTGGAAATACCTCCTCCTTTAGCAGTGTTGGGCATCAAAACTATATATTTTCCTGCTAAAGATATGAAAGATGTCAAAGCAGCTCCCTTTTGTCCTCTTTCTTCTTTAAGCACTTGCACTAAAATTACTTGTCCAGGTTTAATGACCTCCTGTATTCTGTATTTCTTAATACCATACGTATTTTTAATTTTTTCTCTGTATTCACTTTTATTTTTTTCAACATCACCCCTTGCTTTATCTTCTACATTTTCTCCATTTTCTTTTATATCAATTGAGCTGTTATCTTGAGATGTACTATTTTCAACTAAATTATTATTTTTGAGCTCCTCTCTTATCTTTTCTTCTACAGTCTTAATTTTTTCTTTGTCCTCTGCGGGAATTTGATAATAATCAGTTTGTATATCATTAAATGCTAAAAAACCATGACGGGTTCTTCCAAAATCTACAAAAGCAGCTTGTAGTGAAGGTTCAACTCTACTAATTGTTCCTAGGTAAATATTATTCTTAAAGTTTAATTTATTTTTATCTTCGTATTCGTATTCTTCAACTGAAGAGCTTGATTTAAGAACAATTCTAGTTTCCTCTGGATGAGAGGCATCAATGTACAAATTTTTTTCCATTTAGTTTGAATTCCTTTTAATGTAATAATTTTTATGTAAGAATTTTGCATAAAATTATTATACAATTTTTGAGGCTTTTTTACAGTAAATAACGTAGCTACAATGCCTTAAGATAGCCAAAATTTAACTTATAAGATGGTATAGATGAAAAAAATTGTTGATTTTTCTGTCAAAGCTATAATAGCAGGCTTAATTTTTATTTTTTTTATTATTTTTTCAGCCTTCTGGTATTTTTCATCTGGTTTACCAGACTTCAAAAAATTGAATAATTATGAACCTCCAATATCAAGTAGAGTTTATTCAAAAGATGGAGAGATTATCGCAGAGTATGCTGTAGAGAAGAGATTATTCATACCTTACGACTCAATTCCAAAGGAAATAATCAACTCCTTTCTATCAGCAGAAGATAAAAATTTTTTTAAACATCCTGGTGTTGACGCAAAGGGAATAGTGAGAGCAGTTTTTAATAATCTTAAAAATATTATTAATGATGAGAGATTAGAAGGGGCATCAACTATTACCCAGCAAGTAGCTAAAAACTTTTTATTAACAAATGAGGTGACTCTTAAAAGAAAAATTAAAGAGGCAATCCTAGCATTCAGAATAGAAAGAGCTTATTCTAAGGAGAGAATTTTAGAGCTATACCTAAACCAAATTTATCTTGGTCAAGGAACTTATGGTATTGCAGCGGCAAGTCTTGAATACTTTAACAAATCTGTGAAAGAATTAAATTATACTGAGGCAGCACTTTTAGCAGCTCTTCCTAAAGCACCAAGTAAATATAACCCGGTAAGATATCCAGAGGAAGCAAAATTTAGAAGAAACTTAGTCTTAAAAAATTTATATGAAAATTCATATATTACTAAAAGTCAGTACGAAAAGTTAAAAATTAACGATGTTAAAATTAAAAGAAGAAAAATAAAAATTTTACATGAGGCAAACTCTTTTACTGAGGAAGTAAGAAGGATTATTAAAAATGAGTATGGTTTTAAAAAACTTTACGAAGAAGGTCTCAGTATAAAAACCCCGCTTAGTGCAAATTATCAAAAAAAAGCTATTAAAGCTCTACGTGATGGCATTGAGGCATATGATAAAAGACATAATTGGAGAGGACCAATTACTAATAAGTTTAAAGATAGTAATTGGGAGAAAAAATTAAAAAATTTCAATCTAGACCCAACTCTAGGGTGGAATATTGCAGAAATATCCGAAGTTAATGAACAACAAATTAAATTTACTACACTAGATAAAATTAATGATGTTATTTTAAAAAATAATTTGAGTTGGGGTTTAAGTAAATCTGACCTAAAAAAATTTTTTTCAATTGGTGATTTAATTTTTGTAAAAATGGAAAATAAAAATTGGGTTTTAAAACAATACCCCAAGGTTAATGGAGGTATTGTCGTGATGGATCCTTATACTGGAAATATAAAAGCCTTGGTTGGTGGATTTAGTTATAGTTCCAGTGAATTTAATAGAGTAACTCAGGCAAAAAGACAACCTGGATCGGCTTTTAAACCTATTGTTTACGCGGCAGCACTAGAAAGCGGCTACTCACCCAATTCAATTGTGTTAGATGCGCCGTTCGTTATTGAGCAGGGTCGAGGTCTTAAAGATTGGAAGCCAGAAAATTATGGAAAAAAATTTTATGGACCCTCAACTTTAAGAAAAGGTGTAGAGTATTCCAGAAATCTTATGACAGTTAGAATTGCAGAAACTTTAGGTTTAAAAAAGATATTAAACTTATCAAAAGAGTTAGAAATTTATGATGACATTCCCGAACTTCTATCTGTTTCTTTGGGTTCAGCAGAAACATCATTATTAAATATTACTTCCGCATATGCATCTTTTGTTAATGGAGGAAAAAAAATTAAACCGAAGTTAATTAACAAAATACAGGACAGAAGAGGTAAAACAATATACAACTCTTTTTCTGATAAATGTGTTGGTTGTGATAGATACTCAGCAGACTCAAATGAGCTACCATTTATACAATCAGCTGAAAAACAAGTATTGTCGAAAGAGACGGCATATCAAATTACTTCTATACTCGAGGGTGTAGTGAAAAGAGGCACTGGAAAAAAGTTAAATAATCTTAATGTTCCTTTAGCGGGAAAAACAGGAACAACAAATGATAATTTTGATGCTTGGTTTATCGGTTATAGTTCCGATGTCCTTGTAGGTGTTTATATTGGTTTTGATAATCCAAAAACACTAGGGAAATTTGAGACCGGTTCAAAAGCTGCTTTACCAATTTTTAAAAATTTTATTCAATCTGCTTTATTTAAGGAGGAGTTTAAGTCTTTTAATGTTCCAAGTGGAATATTCTTTGCACCCATAAACTATGACACAGGAAATAAAGCGAATTTCGGTGATAAAAAAGCAATCGTTGAGGCTTTTAAAGAGAGAGATATAAACAACCAAAGTGATAATAACTCTTTAAAAAGTTTAAATTATGATAAATTAATTAAGTTTAGGCAATTTTATTAATGCAAAACTTTGAAAATACTAACTTAAGAATCAAAAAAATTTTAAATAATATCAGGGGGTATCTTTGATAAAAACAAAATCACTGAAAGACTTAAAGAAATAGAAAATATATCATCTTCAGAAAATTTTTGGAAAGACAACAATAAAGTAAAGAAAATTGTTAAGGAGAGAAAATTTAAAGAAGATTTATTATCAAAATTTAAATCTTTATCGTCCGAATTAGAAAATTTAGTTGAGTTGTACAGCCTAGCAAAAAAAGAAAAAGATCTTTCGATTTTAGAGGACTGTGAGAAAAAAATCCAAGAACTTGAAAAAAACGCAAAAGAAATTGAAATAAGCTGTTTTCTGTCTGGAGAAAATGACGAATTGAATATTTATATGGAGATACATGCGGGTGCAGGAGGCACCGAAAGTCAAGATTGGGCTGATATGCTTAGAAGAATGTATTTTAAATGGTTTGATAAAAAAGGATTTAGTTATTCAATCATCAGTGAACATAAAGGTGAGGAGGCGGGTATAAAGTCCTCTACATTAAAGGTCAATGGAAAGTATTTGTATGGATCTATGAAAAATGAGTCAGGAGTTCACAGATTGGTAAGAATATCTCCATTTGATAGCGGTGCTAGAAGACATACAAGCTTTGCTAGTGTGTGGGTATATCCTGATATAGATGAGAATATAAATATTAAAATTGAGGATAAAGACATAAGAATTGACACCTATAGATCCAGTGGAGCAGGCGGACAACACGTAAACACGACTGACAGTGCTGTTCGGATTACACATCTAACATCTAAAATTGTTGTTCAATGTCAAAATGAGAGATCTCAACACAAAAATAAAGAAACATGTTTTAAAATGCTACGGTCTAGACTGTATGAGCACGAGTTACAAAAAAAAGAAAAGGAAAATCAAGCAAGCCTTAATTCAAAAACTGACATAGGATGGGGTCATCAAATTAGATCTTATATTTTACAACCTTATCAATTAGTAAAAGATTTAAGAAATAAAGTTGAAAATACTAATCCATCAGATGTACTTAACGGAAATATTGATGAGTTCATTGAGGCTGGGATAATAAATAAATAGGATGAAAAAGTTTTTAATAAATTCTTTAATTCTCTCCGTTGTAATATTATTTTTTGGTCTTTTGTATCTTTCCCAAATTGGTTATGAGACAAACAGATTTAATAATTTAGTTACAGAAAAAATTAAAGAATTTGATGACAAAATTTCATTAAAACCCAGGAAGATAAAATTAAAGCTAGATATTAAGAGTTTTACTTTTTATCTTTTTACAAATAATCCAGAGGTACGCTATTTTAATATAGATATCCCTGTAACCGAAATTAACGCTTATACTAAAATTAGTTCAATAATTAAACCAACCATAAAAATTGAAAAAATATTTGTTAGCACCAACGAAATAAAAGTTAATGTTATTAAACAAATTACAAAAAATATAAAACCTTCAAACATTAGAAGCATATTTATGAACAATATCACTTCAGGTACTCTTAAAGGTAAAACAGAATTTTTTTTTGATGACAAGTTTAATTTGAAAAATTTTCAATTTGATGGATATGTGAAAAATTTAAATGCAAATTTTCTAGATAATAAAAGTATACAAGATGCTAAATTTATTTTTTTAATAGAAAAAGATAAAGGTTATTTAAACAATTTTAATGGTAAGATTAATGGAATAAGTGTAAATAATGGAAATTTAGAATTTTCTCGCAAAGATGAAATAAAAATTTTTAGTGATTTTGTTTCTGAAATTGAAATAGATGAAATAAAAGCAAAACAAATTTTTAAAAAATTTATACATAAAAATTTTTTTGATAATAAGATTAAGTTAAATTTTAGGACAAAAAGTGAGTTAAATCTTACTTTCGATAAAACTCTTAAATTAAAAAATTACAACATAAATACCTCCGGTAATATTGATAATTCTTTCATAAAATTGGCTAAAACTTTATCAAGTCCTTTTACAAAAAAGGAATTAAAGACAATTGAATTTAAAGAGACAAAAATGGAGCTCAAACTAAATTCTAAAAATGAAAATTTTATAAACTTTAGCGGAAAATATAGTATTGATGAACAAAAATTTAGTAATTTTGATATTAAAAATGATTTAAAGGCCACAAATAATTTTACAAGCCTAAATTTTGATTTTTTTGAGCCAGTTGAAATAGAAATAATCAATTATAAAAAAAATAAAGGTGTAAGATCAAAAGTTCAAGCTGCGTTTGAACTTAAAAAAAATTTTTTTTTAATAAAGAAACTAAATATGATTGAAAATAATAACTCTATTCTTATTAAAGATTTGAAATTTAATAAAAAAAATCAACCAATCTCTGCTAAGAAAGTAAAAATAGAAACGAATAACAATAATTTTACCATTAGATTAGATGATAAAATATCAATAGTTGGTCGTAAATATGATGCTAGCAACTTATCAAAAATTTTTGATGGAGCAAATGAAAATAAATTTCTGAACAATTTAAATAAAGAAGTTTTAATTGAGTTATCGGAAATTAGAACGTCATTACCAAAACAAATATCTGGTTTTAATTTAATAGGAAAAATCGAAAATGGAAAATTTGTTAAGATTAATTCTAAAGGTGAATTTTCTAATAATAAATTTTTAGATATTTCGTTACACCTAAATAAAGATACCAAAAAAAAATATCTTGAAATTTTCTCTGATGAACCAGAACCACTTTTGAATAATTATAAATTTTTTAAAGGTTTGACAGGTGGAAAAATGCTCTTAACCTCAAACTTTAACGAAAATTTGTCAGAGTCAAACCTTTCCATAGAAAATTTCAAAGTAAAGAATGCTCCTGGTTTTGTAAAACTCTTATCTTTAGCTGACTTGGGTGGAATGGCTGATTTAGTATCCGGAGAGGGTCTTAGTTTTGAAAAAATGGAAATCAAGTTTTCAAAAGATAAAAAAATTCTTAATATAGAGGAGTTGTATGCAATTGGACCAAGTATATCTATTTTGATGGACGGTTATGTAGAGAGCAAAACTGGTTTAACAAGCTTACGAGGAACAATGGTGCCTGCGAAAACTCTAAATAAACTTATATCAAAAATTCCAATAGTAGGAGATATTGTAATACCAAAGGAAGTTGGGGAAGGTTTGTTTGGTGTCAGTTTTAAAATGAAAGGTTTACCAGGTGAGATTAAGACTAGTGTAAATCCGATTAAAACTCTCACACCAAGGTTTATTCAAAAGGCTTTAAATAAAGCTAAATAATTTTTATTAAAAAATGTCTCTTTTTTCCAAAAGACAATTTTAAGTTCTTTTTATTAAGAAAATCTAATTGATTTAATTTTTTATTTTCGTCGTTTACGATAATATTTTCTATCTTAATACCTCTGCCTTTTATCATTCTTCGAGCTTCACTTTTTGAATTTGAAATACTATTTTCTAACAAAATATTGATTAATGGAACTCCAATTTTTAGATCACTATTTCTTATTTTAATTTCAGGTAATTTTTCGCTTAATTTTCCTAATTTAAAAGTTTCAGATGCTATTTTTTCTGATTCTTTAGATTTTTGCTTACCATGAAGAATTTTTGTAGCCTCATTTGCTAAAAGGATCTTTAAATTATTGATATTTGTTTCTGTTTGACAAATTTTTTCTATTTCCTCCACGTCTATGTCTGTAAAAAATTTCAAAAATTGTTTTACATCTTTATCATCTGTATTTCTCCAAAATTGCCAATAATCGTAAGGAGAAAAAAGTTTTTCATTTAACCAAACAGCACCTTTTTCAGTTTTGCCCATTTTTGCTCCTGAAGCTAAAGTTATAAGTGGTGATGTTAAACCAAATGCATCTTTTTTAGAAACACGTCTAATTAGTTCCACTCCATTAACAATATTACCCCATTGATCGGAGCCTCCTAATTGTAAAATACAATTTTTTTTTACATTTAGTTGATAAAAATCGTATGCTTGTAAAATCATATAATTAAATTCCATATAGCTTAATGATTGTTGTCTATCTAAACGAACTTTTACACTATCGAAAGTTAACATCTTATTAATTGTAAAATGAGCCCCAATGTTTCTTAAAAATTCGATATACTTTAATTTACCTAACCAATCTAAGTTATTAACAAAAATTGGTTTATTCTTTTTAAAATTCATTAATTTACTAAAATTTTTTTTGATTCCCGTAATATTTTTTTTTATTTCTCTCTGTCTTAATATTTTTCTAGTAGAGTCTTTTCCTGAAGGATCCCCGATAAGAGTTGTACCTCCACCAAGCAATATAATTGGTTGGTGACCATATTTTTGCAATAATCTTAAAATCATGATCTGTAGCAAGCTTCCAACATGTAAACTTTCAGCGGTTGAGTCAAAGCCAATGTAAGCAGTAATTTTTTTACTGCTACAAATCTTATCTAACCTATCAAAATCCGTGCATTGATTAAGGTATCCACGCGATAGCATTTCTGTTAAAAAGCCACTTTTCATACAACTTTTACAATTATGAATACTATTATACTAAAATAAGTATAAATAAATAAAAATATGAATAAAGAATTCACATGTGTCGGGTTAATGAGTGGTACATCTGCAGACGGTATCGATGCCTCAGTTATAAACTCTGATGGAAAAGATAACTATAGATTAGTAAAAAATAAGTTTTTTAAATACTCATCTGAAATTTATAACTCAATACATAAATTGAAAGCTAAAATTAAACATCCAAAAGATCTTATTCTTAATAAAAATGATATAAATTTAACAGAAAAAAAATTAACATTATTTCATGCAAAAGCAGTTCATGAAATCTCAAAAAATTTAAAGATTGATCTTGTAGGATTTCATGGACAAACAATGTATCATAATGCAAGCAAAAAAATATCTAAACAAATTGGTGATGGAAAACTATTATCTCAATTAACTAAAAAGAATGTAATAAATAATTTTAGAATTAACGATATTATAAATGGAGGTGAGGGTGCACCTCTTACACCGATTTTTCACAAAATTATAATTAAAAAAAATAAAATTAAAATTCCATGTTGTATTTTGAATATTGGAGGAATAAGCAATATAACAATTTTTGATAATGAAAAAAAAGATGGTTTTTTTAGTAAAGATGTTGGCCCTGGCAACTGTCTAATTGATGAGTGGGTAAGAAATAATTCTAATAAACAAATTGATTATGATGGTAATTTAGCAAAGTTAGGTAAAAAAAATGATATTATTCTTGAACAAATTCAAGACTTTATAGAAAACAAAACTTTAAAAAAAAGATCCCTCGATATTAGTGATTTTGATATATCTTTTGCCAGAGGCTTATCCCTGGAAGATGGAGCAGCTACTCTAACACATTTAACTGGAAGTATTATCGGAAGTTCAATCTTGTCAATTTTAAAAAAACAAAAAAAATATACCATTCTTTTAAGCGGAGGTGGAAGAAAAAATCAAGTTTTGATTGAAGAAATAAAAAAAATTACCTCCAATAAATTTAAATTTGAAAATATTGATGAATATGGAATCGACGGTGACTTTGTTGAGTCTCAGGCTTTCGCATACTTAGCAATTAGATCTTTTTTAAAATTACCAATTACTTTTCCATCTACAACAGGATGCTGCAAACCTTCAACTGGAGGAGACTTAATTTTATTCTAAATTAAAGCAGTTTTTTCTTTAATATAAGCCTCTACCACTTTTTTGAGATCTGTTTCTTTGTCTTTAAAAAAATGATTTGCGTTTTTAATTTTTGAAAACATGACCTCAACACCTTTTTGACTTTTTATTCTAGCATCTAACTCATTAATACTTTCTTGAGTTACTAACTCATCGTTTTCACTATAAACAACTTGACCAGAAGTTGGGCAAGGAGCTAAAAAAGAAAAATCATAAACATTAGGTTGAGGTGAAATTGCAATAAAATTATCAACTTCAGGTCTTCTCATTATTAATTGCATACAAATAAGTGCTCCAAAAGAAAAACCTGACACCCAACATTGGCTATAATCTAAGTTTTCTCTTTCAATCCAGTCTAAAGCTGCTGCGGCATCTGATAATTCTCCTTGACCATTATCAAATACGCCATCACTTTTTCCTACTCCACGAAAGTTTAGTTTTACAACTGAAAAACCATTTTCTAAAAAAATGTTATACATTAGTTGCACAATTTTGTTTTTCATTGTTCCTCCATATTGTGGATGTGGTTGTAAAACTATAGCCACTGGTGAACCAAACTTTGGATTTTTATAATATTTAGCTTCTAGTCTTCCAGTAGGTCCAGGTATAAAAATTTCAGAACTTTTACTTTTCATAGTTAATAATGATTATTAATTACACAAAAAAAATAGATTTATAGCATGTTTTAGAGCGACAAATTATTTTTTTATAAAGTTGATTATTTTACTAGGAATTATTAAATATGCATTGAAATTAAAGGATTTTATGAAACTAACAACTAAAGGAAGATATGCTGTCATGGCGATGGCCGATCTTGCGGCTAATCAAAATAATAAACCTGTAAGTTTAAACGATATTTCTTTAAGACAAAATATTTCATTGTCCTATTTAGAGCAATTATTTTTAAAACTTAAGAATAAAAAACTTGTCAAAAGTATAAGAGGATCAGCTGGCGGCTATATCTTAGAAAAGAAACCCAGCGATATTACAGTTTCTAACATTATCTTTGCAGTGGATGAGCAAATCAAAACTTTAAAGTGTAAAAAGGAGTCAAAAAAAGGCTGTAACGGTAAAAGCGTTAAATGCATTACCCATAATCTTTGGGACGATCTAGAGCAACATATAACGAATTTTTTTGATAACGTAAATCTAAATGATTTAATAAAAAACAAAAATGGAATTCATAAAAATGAGTAAAGAAAATATTTATCCAAATAAAGACTACAAATACGGTTTTACAACTGATATTGAAAGTTTTAAAGCTCCAAAGGGATTGAGCGAGGAGACGATTAAATTTATATCAAAAGAGAAAAAAGAACCTAAATGGCTTTTAGATTGGAGACTCAAAGCTTACAAAAGATTAAAATTACTCAAGGAGCCTAATTGGCAAAAACCAAAATACCCAAAAATCAATTATCAGGATCTCTATTATTACTCTGCTCCAAAAAGTACAAAAGATAAACCAAAGAGTTTAGATGAGGTTGATCCTAAACTAATCGAAACGTATAAAAAACTTGGTATCCCATTAGATGAACAAAAAAGGCTAAGCGGTGTTGCCGTAGACGCCGTTTTCGATTCTGTTTCAGTAGCAACCACTTTTAAAGGAGAGCTGACTAAAAAAGGAATAATTTTTTGCTCAATTTCGGAAGCTATTCAAAAACATCCGAATTTAGTTAAGAAATATTTGGGCTCCGTAATTCCAATAACAGACCATTATTTTGCAACATTAAATTCTGCAGTATTTACAGACGGTTCATTCGTTTACATACCACCAAATGTAAGATGTCCAATGGAGCTCTCAACATACTTTAGAATCAATGCGTCTCAAACTGGTCAGTTTGAAAGAACATTAATAATTGCAGATAAAGGAAGTTATGTAAGTTATTTAGAGGGATGCACTGCTCCAATGAGAGATGAAAATCAACTACATGCAGCTAACGTAGAACTTGTTGCGCTAGATGATGCTGAAATTAAATATTCAACAGTTCAAAATTGGTATCCGGGTGACGAGGAAGGTAAAGGAGGAATTTATAATTTTGTAACAAAAAGAGGAGCATGTAGAGGAAGAAACTCTAAAATTTCATGGACACAAGTTGAGACTGGATCTGCAATCACATGGAAATACCCTAGCTGTATTTTACAAGGTGATAATTCTATTGGTGAATTTTACTCTATAGCTATTACCAACAATCATCAGAAAGCTGACACAGGCACTAAAATGATCCACTTAGGAAAAAATACGAAAAGTAAAATTATTTCAAAAGGAATTTCTGCTGGTAAAGCAGACAACACCTACAGAGGATTAGTTGATATAAACAAAAAAGCAAAAAATTCGAGAAACTATACCCAATGTGACTCGCTTTTAATGGGAAACAATTGTGGAGCTCATACTGTTCCATATATAAGAAATAAAAATTCTACCTCAACAATTGAACATGAAGCGACAACTTCAAAAATTAATGAGGAGCAACTTTTTTACTGTAATCAAAGAGGCTTAAATCAAGAGGAAGCAGTAAGCTTAATTGTAAATGGTTTTTGCAAAGAAGTATTACAACAATTGCCAATGGAATTTGCCGTTGAAGCTCAAAAATTAGTTTCCATAAGCTTAGAAGGAAGTGTTGGATAATGTTAGAAATTAAGAATTTAAAAGCAGATATAAATAACAAACAAATTATTAATGGTTTAAACCTTAAAATAAATCAAGGCGAAGTTCATGCGATTATGGGACCAAACGGTTCTGGAAAAAGTACCTTAGCAAATATATTATCTGGTAAACCAGGATATAATATTTCTGGAGAGTTAAAATATGATGGACAGGATTTAACAAAACTAGCAATCGAGGAGCGAGCCCAAAAAGGAGTTTTTTTAGCTTTTCAATATCCAACTGAAATACCAGGAGTTAATACTAATAACTTTTTGAGAACTTCGTTAAATTCAATTAGAAAGGCAAAAGGTCAAAAAGATATAGACGCTATAAACTTTCTTAAAATAGTAAAAGAAAAAGCAAAAGAATTAAGCATAGATGAGAAATTTTTATCTAGGCATTTAAATGTTGGTTTTTCTGGAGGAGAGAAAAAGAAAAATGAAATATTACAACTAAAAATCTTAGAACCAAAACTTGCAATTTTAGACGAAACAGACTCAGGTCTTGATATAGATGCATTAAAAATTGTAGCTGATGGTGTAAATTCTTACAAAAGTAAAAAAAATTCTTTTCTAATCATAACTCATTATCAAAGACTTCTAAATTTTATTAAACCAGATTTTATACATGTTTTATCCAAAGGAAAAATTATAAAGACAGGCTCTAAAGATTTAGGAGAGCAATTAGAAAAAACTGGCTACACCAATCTAAATTAAAAATGGAACTAAACTTTAAAATTAAAGACAAATCAGAGAAAAGTTTTAATTTGAGAAAATCTAATCTCTTGGATTTTAAAAAGAGAGGATTTCCCAATAAAAAATCAGAGGACTGGAAGTTTACTGACTTAGAAAAAGTTTTGAATGATAACTTTGAAGAATTGAACAATGAGCAATCAGCTAAAAAAACCCCAAATTTTCAAAATTTAAAATTTACTCATAATTCAATTGTATTAATCAATGGAGAATTAGAGTCTTTTGATTTTAAATCTGAAAATTTCAAAGATAAGAATTATTTGCCAGTTAAAAAACTTGAACTCGATCATCATTTAATTTTTGCAAATGAATTTAAAAATAACCCCATGCAAAACTTAAATACAGCGTTGCACCAAGGTGGATTTTGTTTAAAGATTATCCCAAATTATAAATTTAGGTATCCGATAATAATTTATAACTATTTATCAGGATCATTAAAAAATAAAATAATTAATAGTTCTGAAATTTTTGATATATCAAAAAACTCTGAGGTCACGATAATAGAATACTTAATAGATGAGTCAGAGGGAAATTTTTTTAAGAATACATTTAAATATTTAGATATAGCTGAAAATAGCTCGCTTAATTATTACCTAGTAAATAAGAACGAAAGTAATAATTTTTTTTACAATTTTTCAAAAGTTTTAATATCAAAAAACTCTAATTTTAAAAAATATTTATTTTCGTCAGGAATAAAATTTAGTAAATCTGACGATAATATCAAATTAAATGGTGAAAACTCCTCTAGCGAAATATATTCTGGTTTATTTCTTGGAAAAAATAATCATCAAGAAATTAAAACTAATATTCAACATTTGAAACCGAACTGTCAAAGTCATCAAGATATTAAAAATGTCTTGAATACTAGTAGTAAAGGAATTTTCCAAGGAAAAATTTTTGTAGATCAGATCGCTCAAAAGACAGATGCTTATCAACTAAGCAAAGGTCTCTTACTTGATGAAGATTCAGAATTCAGCTCAAAACCAGAACTTGAAATTTATGCAGATGACGTAAAATGTTCTCACGGCTCCACTTCCGGCAATATAGATAAAGATGCACTATTTTATTTGAAAGCAAGAGGTATAGAAGAAAAAGAAGCAATAAAAATGATTATCAGAGGATTTCTTGAGAGTATTTTTAAAAATGTTAAAAATAAAAATATCAAGGAAATTTTAGCAAATCACATCAATACTAGACTACAATATGAATATAGATAAAATAAAAAATAATTTTCCAATTTTCAAAAAAAAGATAAATAATAACCCTTTAGTTTATTTAGATAGCGCTAATTCTTCTCAAAAACCTAAATCTGTAATTGATAGAATGTCATATTTTTATGAAAATGAATTTTCAAATGTGGGAAGAAGTGTTCACTCTCTAGCTGTTACAGCAACCAATAAATTTGAGGAAACTAGAGATCTAGTAAAAAAATTTGTTAATGCAAAATATAGAGAAGAAATAATATTCACAAAAGGAGCTACAGAAGGAATTAATCTGGTTGCAAATTCATATGGAGATAAATTTATCGGTGAAGGCGACGAAATTATTTTAACTGAGCTGGAACATCACTCAAATTATGTTCCTTGGCACTTTCTAAGAAAAAGAAAAAAAGCCACCATTAAATTTGCAAAGTTAAATGAAAATCTTGAGATCGAAGTTGATGAAATAAAAAAGTTAATTACAAAAAAAACGAAGATGATTGCTATTACCCATATATCTAATGTTACAGGAGGTATAACTCCTTTAAAAAAGATAATTGATCTCGCTGCCTCAAAAAATATTCCAGTTTTAGTTGACGGAACTCAAGGTGCACCTCATCTAAAATTAGACATGCAGCAGCTTGGATGTGATTTCTACGTTATTTCTTGTCATAAAATTTATGGACCTAACGGACTGGGAATACTTTATGGAAAAAAAAAATGGCTTGATATAATGCCGCCATACCAAGGAGGTGGAGGAATGATTAATGAGGTAAAAAAAGAAAATATTTCATTTGCTGAGAGCCCTACAAAGTTTGAAGCTGGTACAATGCAAACTGCTGAGGTGGTTGCGTTCAGTGAGTCAATTAGACTTATTGAAAAAATTGGTTTAAAAAAAATATCAGAAATTGAAAATGATGTTTTAGGGTATGGTTTAGAAAAAATAAGAAAAAATAATTCAATTAATTTAGTAGGTAATCCAAAAAACAAAGCTTCAGTCCTCTCGTTTACTGTTAAAGGAATTCATCCGCATGATGTTGCAACTATACTCGATGATGATGGCGTAGCTATAAGGGCCGGTCATCATTGTTGTCAGATTCTTCATGAAAAAATTGGTTTGCCAGCTACTGCGAGAGCTTCAATTGGCCTTTATAATACTAGAGAAGACATTGATGTTTTAATAAATGCATTAGAAAAATGTAAAAAGGTTTTTAAATTGTAATGGAATTAAAAGAACTTTATCAAGAAATAATTCTAGACCACGGAAAAAATCCTAGAAATTTCGGTAAATGTAAAAATTTCACAAGTGATGCCAAGGGACATAACCCACTTTGTGGTGATAAAGTTCATATTTATGCTCAATTAGATGAAAATAAAAAAATTTTAGATCTTAGTTTTGAAGGAGAGGGTTGTGCTATTTCCTTAGCCTCAGCTTCAATTTTGACAGATACTCTTAAAGGGAAAGATTTTTCACTTGCTAGTCGAATAATAGAAAATTTTTTAGATTTGATTAAAAAAAATAAATTATTAACTCTTAATAGTTTAGACGATAGTCAAAAAACAACTTTAATGTCTTTATCAGGAGTAAAAGATTTTCCAATGAGAGTTAAATGTGCTACTATGGCTTGGCATACTGTTTCTTCCGTTTTAGGAAAAAAATGATAAAATTAAAAGATAAAGTAATCGCTGAAATAAGGAAGGTCTATGATCCTGAAATACCAGTAAATATTTATGATTTAGGATTAATTTATAACATCGAAATTAAAAATGAAAATGAGGCTTACATAGAAATGACTCTGACAAGTCCAAATTGTCCTGTTGCAGACAGTTTACCAAAAATGGTAAAAGAAAATATAAACTCAATAGAGGGAATAAAAAAAGTAGATTTAAAGCTTGTGTGGAATCCTCCTTGGACAAAAGATATGATGAGTGAAGAAGCAAAATTAGAGTTAAATTTATGAGCAATCAAGTGATCAAACTCAGTGAAAACGCGGCAAAAAGAATTAAAGAAATAATGGTTGGAGCAGAAACTTCTACTATCGGAGTTAGGGTTGGTGTAAAATCAGGTGGCTGTGCTGGCATGTCATATGTAATGGAATATGCAAAAGAGATTAAAGAAAACGAGGAAGTCATTGAAGATAAGGGCGTTAAAGTCTTCATAGACCCTAAGGCAATAATGTATCTTCTTGGAACTGAAATGGACTACAAATCTGATAACTTTTCATCTCAATTTATTTTTAAAAATCCAAATGAAACTGAAAGATGTGGTTGTGGTGAGTCTTTCAAAATTTAAATTTGATTATTGGCTATAATACATCTCAAATTCAATAGGGTGAGGCGTATGCTCAAAATTGTAAATTTCTTGAAATTTTAAATCAATATAAGCATCAATTTGATCATCAGTAAAAACTCCGCCTTGAGTTAAAAATTTTCTGTCTTTATCTAAACTCTCCATTGCTTCTCTTAGCGAGCCACATACGGTTGGAAGTTTTTTAACTTCTTCTTCTCCTAATGTGTATAAATCTTTATCAAAAGCTTTACCTGGATCTATTTTATTTTTTACTCCATCTAATCCAGCCATTAACATTGATGCAAATGTTAAATAAGGATTTCCAGCTGCGTCCGGAAATCTTATCTCCATCCTTGCTGCTTTAGGGTTCATAGTTATTGGTATTCTACATGAAGCTGATCTATTTCTAGCTGAATAAGCTAATATCACAGGAGCTTCAAAACCTGGTATCAATCTTTTATAACTATTTGTTGTTGCGTTTGAAAAAGCATTAATCGCTTTAGCGTGTTTAAGAATACCTCCTATGTAGTATAAAGCAGTTTGCGATAATCCAGCATACTCCTTACCCATAAATAAAGGCGTTGAACCTTTCCAAATAGATTGATGGCAATGCATTCCAGAGCCGTTATCTCCCTTTACCGGCTTAGGCATGAAGGTTGCTGTTTTACCAAAAGAATTTGTCACCATCTGCACTGCGTACTTGTATAATTGAACGTTATCCGCCATATCAGTTAAAGTACCAAAATACATTCCAAGCTCGTGTTGAGAAGGTGCTACCTCATGATGATGTTTCTCAACTTTTACACCCATATCTTTTAATGCTTTTAGATATTCACTCCGCATATCCTGAGCACTATCTACCGGAGGAACAGGGAAGTAACCACCTTTAATACCTGGTCTATGCGCGAGGTTTCCGTTCTCATATTTTTTTCCTGTATTATAAGGTCCTTCAGAGCTGTCTATAGAGAAGCTCGTTTCATTCATGTCATTCTTAAATCTAACATCGTCAAAAACAAAAAATTCAGGTTCAGGCCCAAAATAAGCTCTATCCCCAATGCCGCTCTTTTTTAAATATTCCTCAGATTTTTTTGCTGTTCCCCTAGGATCTCTCTCGTAAGGATCTTTTTTAACTGCATCTAAAATATCACAAAAGATATTTAATGTGGGGTGAGAGTTAAATGGGTCAACTATTGGTCTCTCAAGATCGGGTTTCAAAATCATGTCGGACTCATTAATTGCTTTCCATCCTGCAATAGATGAACCATCAAAGAAAACTCCGGTCTCTAACATTTCCTCATCAACTATAGTTGCATCCATCGTTAAATGTTGCAATTTTCCTTTAGGATCGGTAAACCTTAAGTCGACATACTCGATTTCTTTGTCTTTTATCAATTTTTTAATTTTAGCAGCACTCATAGTTAGTTTTTGTCAGTCTTATAACAGAATTAAGTTATAGAATATCCTCTAATAAAATGATATCAGCTATGCGTTTGAAGCATCAATACAATTTTTAATTGCATACAAAATGAGAGAAGCTAATTCATTTGACCTTTTTTTACTAGTATTACTAGGAATAATTTGGGGTTCATCTTTTTTTAATATTAAAATTGCAACATATAGTTATGATCCTATAACTCTAGCTTTAGTAAGAGTTTTTTTTGCAAGTATACCACTAGTAATATTGTGTAAAATTAAAGGAATAAAAATTGGGGCATTCACACATAATTGGAAATCTTTTGCAACTATTGGATTATGTAACATTACAATTCCATTCATATTAATAGCGATTGGGACCTCAAAAATTAACAGTTACTTAGCTGCGATACTTATGAGTACCACGCCGTTGAGCGGGTCTATACTTGCACATTTTTTTGTTAAAAATGAAAAGATAAATTTTTTAAAGTTTATTGGTGTTTTGATAGGTTTTGCAGGAATTGTAATCCTTTTTTTTGATAGAGTAATAATAGATGATAAAAATTTCTTTTATGCTTTAATTACTATTCTTGGATCAACATTTTATTCAATAGGTGGAATACTAACATTGAAAATAAAAAAAAGTGGAAATGAAAACGTAACTACATCAACGACATTGTGGGCGTTAATTTTTCTTTTGCCTCTTGCTTTTTTACTCGAGAACCCTTTGCAAGCAAGTCCAAGCCTAGGATCGACTGTATCTTTACTTTATTTGGGCATTGTTGCTACTGGTTTAGCTTGGTTGATTAGATTTAGAATTTTGACCGTTAATGGTTTGGTTTTCCAAACTCAAGTGGCATACTTGATTCCAATTTTTGGTGTTTTTTTTGGTTTTTTTTTAATGAATGAAATTATAACGTGGAGAGTTTTATTGTCATTGGTTATAATTATTTTAGGAATATATATAGTAAAAAAAAATAATAAGGGTATTACTAATTAAAATGTTTTTAGAAAATGTAGCTAACAGTTATTTAACTTTAATTAACTTAATAAGTTTTTTAATTTTCTTATTTGTAAGCAAATTATCTCACAATAGATTTTTTAGTTTATTTTTAGATGAGGACTATAATAAACCACAAGCATTTCATAAATTCTCAACTCCTAGAGTAGGAGGTTTTGCATCTATATTGTCACTGGTTGTATTATTTTTTTCTTACGAGTTTTTTTTTAAATTTCAAATAAGTGAATACATTTTTTTTTCAATTATCTTTTTTATTCTTGGATTTATCGATGATATTAAAATTAATTTAAGACCATCAATTAGATTGTTAATTATGATATTAATTATACCAGCTTCTATAAGTATATTTGATATAAAGATCACATTAACAGGATTTGAAATTTTAAATACCTGGTTAGAAAGTTCTTTTTTTAACTATATATTTGTTACTTTGTGTTTCTTATTTATAATTAATGGCAGTAATTTAATTGATGGCTTTAATGGTTTGTTAATAATACACTTAATCATTATCAACTGTGTTTTTCTTTTTTTAAATTTAACCGGTAACAATCTCGAATATTCTTATTTTTTGATTGGCCAGATATTTGTAATGTTCTGCTTTTTATTATTTAATTTTCCTAATGCAAAAATGTTTTTGGGTGATGGAGGAGCTTACCTGTTTGGGGCCATTACTTCTTTAAATGCAATCAATACATCTATTTATTTTGAAGAAATCTCACCCATCTTTTTTGCAACGTTATTGTCCTATATTTTCTTTGAAGTATTTTTTTCTTTTTTCAGAAAATTAAAAAAGAAAGAATCTCCTCTTAAACCTGACCCGTATCATTTACACATGCTTCTTTTTAAGAGTATAAATCAAAAATTTTCAAGATATTCAAATCCAATAACTTCAATAATAATCAATTTTTTATTTTTAGTTTTAATATTGCCACTAATTTTTTACAAATCAGATGGCTTCATTTGCAAAATAATTTTTCTATTTATGATAATTCTTTATTTATGCTGTTATAATTTTTTATTAAGAAAACAAACTTTCTCTACGAATGAAAATAATTGATTGCATTACATACTTTAATGAACCGTTACTTTTTGAGATAAGATTGAACATTTTAGACGAGTTTGTTGATCATTTCATTATATCTGAGGCCACTTACACTCATAGTGGTAACAAAAAGAAAATAAATTTTAACAAAAACGATTACCCAAAATTTAAACACAAAATCTCTCATATTATAGTTGACGATGAACCAGGTGGACTACATAAAGTGAGAGAAATAAGTGATGAAAATAATTCATTATTTAGACTAAATGCTGCAAAAAGAATAGAGCATCAAAGAGACAAAATCAGTTATATTTTAAATAATTTTAATAGCGAGGATTGGATAATTTATAGCGATAGTGATGAAATACCTGATTTGTCAAAAATAGACCTTAAAAAAACAAATTATTCTTATGTTTTGTTTAACCAGATGGTTTTTTATTATAAATTTAATCTTAATTTGAAGTCACATAATTGGTTTGGTTCAAAAGCATGTAAAATTAAGAATCTCAAGAGCATTTCAAATTTAAGAAACATCAAAACTAAAAAATATGATTGGTGGAGGTTTGATACTTATTTTAGAAAAGATAAATTTATAAATCTTAAAATAATAGATAATGGTGGCTGGCATTTTACTGAGATTAAAAAGCCTTCAGAAATCTTTTTTAAACATAAAAACGATGAACATCATGACGAATTCGATTTAACAGGAATAACTCAACAAGATGTTGAAAAAATGGTTCAAGAAAAATACATACCTTATAACCATAATGCCGATAAAAGGGATTTAAGAAGTAAATGGAATAAAAAAAATAGAGTAAATTTATATAAAGTTAGTAATAGCGTATTACCTAAATACCTTATTGATAACAAAAATAAATATATCAGCTGGTTTGACTAAATTTTTAAATTTCAATTTTAATTAGATCTGATACAAAGAATTATTAAAAAAATTTGGGCAAGTGGCGGAATTGGTATACGCGCTAGTCTTAGGAACTAGTGCCGCAAGGCTTAAGAGTTCGAGTCTCTTCTTGCCCACCAAAAAATT
>MDTD01107584.1_pt1 | contig 44128 bp, 38 predicted proteins | sample 811221 | NCBI WGS metagenome assembly MDTD01 (sample SAMN05326646, study PRJNA326480) | marine metagenome | isolation source: seawater | place: Pacific Ocean: South West | collected 2011 | reverse complement strand
TCCATGACATTGACCAGCAATTGGAACGATCCGAGCTTTCAGGGCGGCAAGCTGCCGGACAGGCACAATGTCGGTGAGAAAGGCGTCGGCGGTTTTACGGCCAGCTGGCGGGTCCCTTATCTCGCGCGCGGCATTCCCGGCGCAGGCACAAATATCGACCTCTCCGAAGTCAACGCACCCGGTTGGCGCGACATGGCCGTGCGCTTCATCAAACAGGTCAGCCCGTATCAGAGCGTGGAGCGCGCCCTGAAATATGCCGCCATGTTCATCGGCTTCGTTTTCCTCGCCTGGTTCCTGTTCGAGGTGACCAGCGGGGCCCGGGCGCACCCGGCGCAATATGTGTTGGTCGGGCTCGCCCAGTCGATCTTCTATATCCTGCTGCTGGCCTTCTCGGAGCGGATCGGATTCGACGCAGCCTTCGTGATTGCAGCCACAATGACGGTGGGCCTGATCTCGGCCTATGCAACCAGCGTGTTCCGCTCACGCAAATATGGCCTGCGCGCCCTCGGCATCCTCACTGGCATCTACAGCCTGATCTATGTGTTGATGCGGGCAGAGAGTCAGGCCTTGCTTGCCGGGGCGCTGGCCAGTTTCGCGGCCATTGCGCTGACCATGTACATGACGCGCAATATCGACTGGTACGGATCACGCGTATCACGCACGCCCGCTTGACTTCGCGGGCAAGTCGGGGGAAGCGCCAGCATATGACGGCGTTTCCCCTCCCCTCCGTGCGCGGCAAGATCATCGAGAACGCACCGCTCGCGCCTTACACCTGGTTTCGGGTCGGCGGACCGGCCGACGCCCTGTTCCTGCCCGCAGACGAGGAAGACCTCGAAGCCTTCCTGAAGGCGCTTGATCCGGACGTGCCGGTCACGGTGCTGGGGGTCGGCTCCAATGTCATTGTCCGGGATGGCGGCATTCGCGGCGTCGTGATCCGTCTGATGGGGCGGTATTGGGGGGACGTTGACGCGCTGGACGGGTCCCGCCTGTCCGCCCGCACCGGCGCACTGGATCTCGCCGTGGCGAAGACCGCCGCCACGAATGGCATACGCGGGCTCGAATTCCTGTCCGGCATTCCGGGGTCCGTCGGCGGCGCCACGCGGACGAATGCCGGCTGTTACGGCCGGGAGCTGCGTGACGTTCTGGTCAGCCTGCACGGCTTCCGGCGCGACGGCACCAGGGCTGCCTATCGCGGCCCGGACCGCGCCGGCGACCTGCCCGAAGCCCATTTCTCCTATCGCCACACAGACCTGCCAGACGATCTGATCGTCACCCGCCTCATCCTGGAGGGTACCGGCACGGACGCACCGGACAAGATCCTCTCCGATATCGAACAGCTGCAGGCACGCCGCGCCGAGACGCAGCCGATCAAGGAAAAGACCTCCGGCTCCACCTTCGCCAATCCCGATCCACCGGGCACGCCGGACCAGCGCTCAGCCTGGAAACTGATCGATGCGGCCGGCTGCCGGGGCCTGAAAGTCGGCGGGGCGCAGGTCTCTCCCCTGCACTGCAACTTCCTGATCAATACCGGCGACGCGACCGCCGCAGACCTGGAAGCGCTGGGCGAACTCGTCCGCCGCCGTGTGCTGGAAACACAGGGCGTGGAACTTCGCTGGGAAGTGCGCCGCATCGGGCAGCTTGCCAGCGAAACCGCCTAGAGCGTTCCGCGCAATTCAAAAACGGCGACCGGGCCAAAGCGGCGATTGCGGTCTTCGATCGATGCGAGCGGGCCCAGCCTGTTGGTCTCGTAAATCTCCCGCCGGAAATTGTCTTTCTGGTTCAGAAGGTTCCCGATCCCCAGCATGGCCGTCAGGCCGAACACATTCTTGTGCTCGACAAAGGCATAAGCGTAACCGGGTGTGGAGTTTTGCACGCCCTGCTCGGCAAGCTGGTAATACAGGTTATCTTCGAATTTCTCCGCAAAGATACCCCAGGCCCAGTCCGTGTCCGGAACATCCTGCCGGAACTCCATGTTCACATAATAGAGTTGGCTGTCATTGAACCGGCGGACCTCACCGGTCAGCGGATCGGTGACCTCGGAATCATACACTTCGGCGAAACTCGTCAATTCGCCGCCGGGAATGCCCAGTCTGTCAAGACTGAGCGTTGTGTCGAGTGTCATGCCGAATTCCCACGCCGTGTCGAGATTTCCCGGCCCGTCGCCGGTGCCGAGCGGAACACGGTCGACGATGTCTTCAATGTCGGAATAATAGGTGTTCAGCGTTGCCGCCCCCCAGGCGCCAAAATCCTTCTCCGCCTGCAGGCTCCACTTCCAGGCCTGTTGCGGCACGATTTCGGAATTGCCGGAATTGCCATTGTCGGCATTGAGGTTCACCGACGAAACAAAGTCGAAGAAATCGAGCTGGCCGACTTCCCGGTCCAGCCGTGCTGTCAGCTTCAGCTTCGGATCGGCCTGCCAGGACAGGCTGACGAAGCCCTTCGGCCGGGTGAATTCCCGCGCATTTGTATTGTCCCCCGATTGCGTGAGCTCCGAATATTCCGCCCCGAGAGAAACCTGCAGCCGCAGCGCCTCCGTCAGGGCGCGCCCATGCGTGATGGCCGCTTCCCAGCGGGTCTCCTCAACGCGGGAGTTCGCACCCGGCAAAGGAATGATCTCGAAGGGCTGGCCGTCCCGGGCAATGCTCAGCCCGGCTTCGGCTTCGAGGAAGTTGAAGGCATTCTCGACGGAGACCTGCCAGTCGCTTCCCTGCCCCGCTGCCCAGGCATATTCGCCCCGGCCGATATATTCGCCTTCGTCCACGGTCTGGCTGAAACGGGTTTCGGTCAGGTCCGTTCCGTCCACCGCGCCGATAAGGACCGAATCATTCACCGGGCTGTTTTCGCGCCGGATCAGCCCAATCGCCTTCAGGCGTCCCGGTCCGAAGCCGAATTCATAGTCGCCTCCGAACTCGGCATTCCACTCGTCCTCTCCGCTCAGGAAAAGGCGCCGGCCTTCCAGCGCATCGACCGGGAAGGTCTTCGAAACTTCCTTCCGGTCGAACTGATAGATGCCGACCTGCCCATTGAGGTTCGCCACCACACCGCTCGGCGGTGTCCAGGAGAGCGATCCGGACACGGATGCATTGTCGGCAATATTGGTCAAATCTTCCTTGCGGCGTTCCAGCAACGCACCATCCGCCGAGGTGATGGTTTCCCATCCTGCATGGGCGCCGCGTTCCGGCAGGCTGCTCGCCTCCACGCTCCAGTTCAGGCGTTCGCCGCCGCCGGACAGGGCGACCACACCCTCATGGAAGTAGGGCGTCAGGTTTTCCCGGAAGCGGGATTTCCAGCGCCAGGTGCCGGACATGCCCCCTTCCCCGTCGGTCGTGACATTCACCACCTGCCCGGACAGGCCCGGAATATCCAGCATGGTGCCGTCGACCACTTCGATCCGGACAACCCGCGTGGCGGAAATCCGCCCGAGCGTCGCTTCGGCCCCGTTTGATTTTCCGGAAACCCGCTGGCCATTGATCAGGACATTGCCACTGGCCTGGCCAAAGCCGCGCGATCCGTCATCGTCGCCCTGGATGGAAAAGCCGGGAATCCGGTTCACCATGTCCAGCGCGGTTTGCGGATTGTATTGCGCGAAGTCGGCGGGCGCATAATCAATGCCGGCAGATGCGGGCGAGCCAGTGTCAGGCTCCGCCATGGCCGGGATTGCGGTAAGACTGGCTGCCGTCAGGGCGGCAAAACTCGACAATAGGGTATGGCTGACAGCCACGGGGCGCCTCCTGCTTCTTCGCTTTCGTGAAGAGAAACCGGCGCCCCCGCCAGCGACTCATCTTTCCGTTATTCAATATTGACTACTGTTGTAGTCAGTCGAGCGCAATAGGCTACCGAGATGACTTTTTCGTAATCTTCGCCCTGCCGCCGGATTGCCTCGCTTAAGCCCCTATTCACCGGCACCAAGCAGAAAAGACGATTGAACGCCGGGGGTGCGGGTCGAGCGCCGCCGGGCAGGAAGGACATTCAGAATGAAGCGCGTGGCAGTGATCTATGGCGGCTGGTCCTCCGAACGGGAGGTCTCGATCTCCTCTGGCACGCAGATGCTGCGCGCGGCTGAGGCCGCCGGCTATGACGCGGTCGGCATTGATGCCGGCCGGAACCTGGCCGCCCAGCTGACTGAGGCGAAGCCGGATGTGGTGCTGAACGGTCTGCACGGACCGTGGGGCGAGGATGGCTGTGTGCAGGGCCTGCTGGAGATCATGGACCTGCCCTATTCCCATTCCGGCGTGCTGGCCTCTGCCCTGGCGATGGACAAGCTGAAATCGAAAGCCGTCTACCGTTCCGCCGGCCTGCCGGTGGCCGAGGACAAGCAAGTCACCCGGGCCGAAGCCGCCGCCGCCCACGCGCTGGACCCGCCTTACGTGATCAAACCGGTCAATGAAGGCTCCAGTTTCGGCGTCCTGATCGTGCGCGAAGGCACCAATGGCCCGCCGCAGGACCTGCTGGACGAGAGCTGGCATTATGGCGACTATCTCATGGCCGAGGAATTCATTCCCGGCCGGGAACTGACCGTCGCCGTGCTGGGCGACCGGCCTTTAGCCGTGACAGAGATCACGACCTTAAGGGACTATTACGATTTCGATGCAAAATATTCAGCTGGTGGATCACGTCATGTGATCCCGGCAGACGTGCCTGAGCACATCACCGCCATGGCGATGGATTTCGCCGTGCGGGCACATCAGGTCCTTGGCTGCCGGGGCGCGACACGATCCGACTTTCGCTACGACGACAAGAGAGACCGGCTCGTGATCCTAGAGACCAATACCCAACCCGGCATGACGCCCACCTCACTTGTCCCCGAACAGGCCGCTTTCGCAGGAATGTCCTTCGAAGAACTGGTCGCATGGATGATTGAGGACGCTTCATGCCGAAGATAAGCCGCAACCAGCCCGCCAAGAAACGCAAACGCGAACCGGTCACCTTTGTCGATGAGGTGACAGGCGAGGAAGTCCGCGTCTCGTCCGTCCTGTTCGGTTTCGTCATGCTGATCGCCATCATCGTGGCACTCGCGGCCTGGATGGGCGGATCCATGTCGCAGATCGAAAGCCGGTTTGCCGGCTTCATGGACGACACGGCCCGCATGGCCGGCGTCTCCGTGAACGAAGTCTCCGTGCTGGGCCTCGAACAGGATCCCGGCCTGCAGCAGGAAATCCGCGCCGCCGCCATGATCGAGCCGGGCGAGAACATGTTCCGCGCCGATCCCTACATCATCCGCCGCCGCGTTGAAGGCACACACAAGGTGCTGAACGTGCGCGTGCACCGTCTCTGGCCAGACCAGGTTGTCATCATTGCGGACGCTGCCGAGCCGGTTGCCGTCTGGCATGACGGCAAGGAATGGACTGTTGTGGACGGCCTCGGCCGGGTCATCCCGGACGAACGCGCCGGCGACCATCCCGATCTGGTCCGAGTCGCCGGGCGGGGCGCGCCGGAAGCCGCCCCTGCCCTCGTCAATGCCCTGGCCGATGCCCCGGACGTGACCGGCGACCTTGCCATCGCAACCCGCATCAACGACCGCCGCTGGGACATGCGCCTGATTTCCGGCGCCACGGTCCGCCTGCCGGAAGATGTCGAACTGACCGCCGCCCTCGGCCGCCTGACCGACCTGCAGGTGCGCACGGCCCTGATGCAGCGCCCGCTGAAAATGATCGACCTGCGCAATGCCGGCCGCGTCTATCTTGGCCCGGTCAACCCGCCGAACTTCAAGGCGCGTGAAATCGCGGCGCGGTCCTGATGGCCAATGCACAGTCCCGCCGTGCCCCGCGTATGGGCCGCTCGCAGACCGGCACGGTCGCAGCGCTCGATATCGGCTGCTCGAAGATCACCTGCCTGATCGGCCGCAATGACGGCGCCGGCCCGCGCAGCTTCCGCATTCTCGGCGCCGGGCGCCAGCAGTCGCGCGGTTTCACCGGCGGCACCATCACGGACATGGAAGGCCTGGAACGCGCCATCCGCCTTGCCGTGGAAGATGCCGAACGCGAGGCCGGAGAGCAGATTTCCAATGTGATGCTCGGCATCACGGGCCAGAAACTGGCCTCCACGCTGGTCACCGCCCGCATCGACATCGGCGGCCGCGAGATCAACCAGAAAGACGTGCGCCGCATCCAGGCCCAGGCGCTGGGCAAGATGCCTGCCCGGGGCGAGGAAACCCTGGCCGCCTGGCCGGTCGCTTACCGCGTCGACGAACAGGAAGGTGTCCGCGAACCGCAGGGCATGTATGCCAGCGAGCTGAGCCTGCTGTTGTCGGTCGTCACCGCACCGAAATCCGTGGTGAAGAACCTCGTCGAATGCGTCGGCCGCGCGCATATCGGTGTCACGGCCCTGATCCCCTCCTCCATCGCGAGCGGAGCGGGCACGCTGATCGACGATGAAATCGAAAACGGCGCCATCTGTATCGATATGGGCGCCGGCGTGACGGCTGTCTCGGTCTACCTCAACGGCTCCCCGGCCTGGCTGGGTCTTGTTCCGGCGGGCGGGTCGCATGTCACCTCCGACCTCGCGCAGGGGCTCGGCACCACGTTCGCGGCTGCCGAGCGGCTGAAAAGCGTCTATGGCACCGCCAACCTCGAAGGCCCCGGCCTCGCCGAGCGGATCGAAGTGCCGCGCCTTGGCGATGACGGCCGGCTGCAGGCCGCCCGCATGGAACGCGGCCAGCTGGCAGAAATCATCGCCCCCCGGGTCGAAGAAACGTTCGAATTCGTGCGGAAGACGCTCGATTCCAGTGGTGTACGCAAAGTACTCCCCCACCGGGTCGTGCTGACCGGCGGCGCATCGCAGCTGTCAGGCGTGCGCGACGTGGCCAGCCGTATCCTGCAGGCGCCAGTGCGTCTCGGCCGGCCAACCATCGCCGAATTTCTCGGCGAGACACTGGCAACGCCAGCTTTCTCCACAGCCTCCGGTCTGCTACTGTACTCCGAGTTGGGGTTTGCGGACGCAGTAAGGGCAACTGCTTCGCGCCAGGACGGACCTGAGTCGAGAAGCGGCGTGGTGAACAAGGTGTTCCATTGGCTCGAAGAAAATTTCTGAGCCAATTTCACTCCACTTAACTGCTTCTTAGCCGCATCACGCCATCTTGCTCCACGGCAGGGGTCCGCAAGTAGAGTGAAGTGAGGGAAGCAATGAATTATGAACTGAAGCCCAGGATCCTGGTCTTTGGCGTCGGCGGAGCCGGTGGCAACGCTGTCGACAACATGATCGAGGCGAACCTGCAGGGCGTCGAGTTCATTGCGGCCAACACGGACGCGCAGGCCCTTTCACGTTCCAAGGCAGAGACGCAGGTCCAGCTTGGCCCGGTCACCACGTCCGGCCTCGGCGCAGGCGCGCAGCCTCAGATCGGTGAAAAGGCTGCCGAAGAATCCATCGACGAGATCAAGCAGCATCTCGAAGGCGCCCACATGGTGTTCATCGCCGCCGGCATGGGTGGCGGCACCGGCACAGGCGCTGCCCCGGTCATCGCCCGCGCAGCCCGCGAGATGGACATCCTCACCGTTGCCGTCGTGACCAAGCCGTTCGGCTTCGAAGGCAACCGCCGCATGCATGTCGCTGAAAGCGGGCTGGACCTGATCCGCAGCCATGTCGACACGATGATCGTGGTCCCGAACCAGAATCTTTTCCGTATCGCCAATGACCGCACGACCTTCGCCGAAGCCTTCCGCATGGCCGACGACGTGCTCTACTCCGGCGTGCGCGGCATTACCGACCTGATGGTCATGCCCGGCCTGATCAATCTCGACTTTGCCGATGTCAGCTCCATCATGCATGGCATGGGAACGGCGATGATGGGCATGGGCGAAGCCACCGGCGAGAACCGCGCCCTTGAAGCGGCCCGCCAGGCCATCGACAATCCGCTGCTGGACGATATCTCGATGAAAGGCGCCAAGGGCGTGCTCATCAACATCACCGGCGGGTATGACATGACCCTGTTCGAACTGGACGAGGCCGCCAACGAAATCCGCCGCGAGGTGGACCCGGATGCCAACATCATCCTCGGGTCTGCCTTCGACACCGAACTGGAAGGCCGCCTTCGCGTCTCGGTCATCGCGGCCGGCGTCGAAGCAGGCTTCGCATCCCGGCCAGCACAGCCCGACGAGGCGCAAGCCACCGTCCGCCAGCCGATCGCAGCGCCGGTTGAAGAGCCGGAGCCTGAAGTGGAAGCGGAAACCGCCGAGCCCGAGGAAGCGGCTGTCGAGGAAGTGGCCGCCGAAGCCCCTGCCCCGGACGAAGACCGCCCGGCCATCATTACCCATCGCCCGGCCGCCGCCGAAGCGGAAACGGCCGCGGCAGAAGACGATCACTACCAAGGCGCAGAAGGAGACGAAGAAGTGTCAGCAGATTCCGTATTCTCCGCTCACCGCGACACGCCGGTTGCCGACAAGCCGAAAGCCGATCAGGGCGGGTCCGGCTTTGCCAACCTGTTTGGCTGGCGCCGCAACACCCCGCAGGGCGAAAACGATGATGCCGCAGAACCGGCCCCGATCGTGTCCTCGCCGGACGACCATCCGGAGCCCGCCCCCTTCGACGATGCGGACCTTGAGATTCCCGCGTTCCTGCGCCGGTCTGCCAATCACTGAGCCGGCCCGCCGGAGATGTGAAAAAACAGTCAGGCAGGGTTAACCTGTTACAGTAAAATCCAATGTAAACAGGGCCATATCTGATGATATGGCCCGTTTTGTAACACGGCGAAACAAGCCGTGTTTTGCCCCTTCCGCCCCCTGACCCCACAAAGACATCAGTTGTCATGGGGCAGTTGTGAGTAGATTTAGCATGGAAATGCAGCAGACCATTGAGCGGCCCGCCATGTGCGCCGGCGTCGGCGTGCATAGCGGCGAGAAGGCCCGCCTGGTGTTGAAACCGGCCCCGGTTGGCACCGGCGTTGTGTTCCGCCGTACGGACCTTGGCCTGAAGAATGCCAGCATCCTCGCCCATGCTGCCAATGTCTCCGACACGCAGATGAATACGACGCTGAGCAATGAGGCTGGTATCTCCGTTGCTGTGGTTGAGCATCTTATGGCGGCTGTGTCCGGCCTCGGCATCGACAACCTTCTGGTTGAGATCGACGGTCCTGAAGTGCCGATCATGGACGGCTCCTCCGCCGTTTATTGCGAGCTGCTGCTGCAAGCCGGCCTTAAGCAACAGGCGGTCCCGCGCCGCCGCATCCGTATTCTCGAAACCATCGAAGTCGTCGACGGACCGAAACGCGCGACGCTGTCCCCTTCAGAGGATAACCACCTCACGATGCGCGCGCGCATCGAATACGACAACAATGTCATCGGCGTGCAGCAGATGGCCCTGCGCCTCGCCCCCGGCATGTTTGCCCGCGATCTGGCCTTTGCCCGCACTTATGGCTTCGCCCGCGATGTCGAAATGCTGCGCTCCATGGGCCTTGCCCGTGGCGGCTCGCTCGACAATGTCGTCGTGATTGATGAGGACGACGCGATCATGAACCCGGAAGGCCTGCGCATCGAAGACGAATTCGTGCGCCACAAGATGCTGGACGCGGTCGGCGACCTTATGCTGGCCGGCGCCCCGATTGCCGGGGCCTATGATGCCGTGCAGCCGGGCCACGCCCTGAACAACATGCTGGTACGCAAGCTGCTGGAATCGCCGGAAGCCTGGTGCTGGGAAAGCGACGCGGACACAGATCTCGTCACCCGGACAATCCGCGCCGGCGTTGCCCTCTAGGCCGTTATCGCCGCGCTCCCCTAAAAAGCCTGTAAGACTCGCCCGCCTGAACCCGTTCAGGGTTTACGGCATGTGAAAGTTCCTTGGATTTCGGGCGGGGTTCGCGCTAATCAAAGGGCGACAAGAATTGCAGAAAGCGCGCCGGAGCCCATGAAGCCTTCCAAGCCCCTCGCCCTCGCCCTGATTGCCGTGGCTGTCAGTCTCACAGCCTGCCAGAGCCGGGAAAAGCGCCAGCGCGAACTGGCCTATGTCGAACGTCCGGTCGAGCAGCTCTACAATCAGGCTGGCCGCGAACTGGACAGCCGTGATTTTGAGACCGCGATCCTGCTGTTCAACGAAGTCGAACGCCAGCACCCCTATTCCGAATGGGCCCGCAAGGCGATGGTGATGACGGCGTACGCCCACTATGAGCGCCACAATTATGACGAGGCCATTTCTGCGGCACAGCGCTACATCTCGCTCCACCCCGGCGGCAGCGAGGCGGCATACGCCTACTATCTGATCGCCATCAGCCAATTCGAACAGATCGTCGATGTCGGCCGCGACCAGGGCATGACCGAACAGACCAAAGCCTCCCTGCAGGACGTGCTGCGCCGTTTCCCGAACAGCGAATACGCCCGCGATGCCGAGGTGAAGCTGGATATGGTCAACGACCAGCTGGCCGGCAAGGAAATGGAAGTCGGCCGCTGGTACCTGCGGTCCAACCAGACGCTCGCAGCGATCAACCGGTTCCGCACCGTGGTGCAGGACTACGACACGACCTCGCATTCCGAGGAAGCGCTCTACCGCCTTGTCGAGGCCTATCTCTCGCTCGGCATGCGCCCGCAAGCGACCGAGGCCGCCGCAACGCTCGGCTACAACTATCCGGATTCTGACTGGTACAAGATGGCCTACAACCTGATGACGTCGGAAGGCGTCATGCTGGATGCGTCGGCGCCGAAACGCACCCTGCTGCAGCGGCTGATCCCCGGCGGAAAGTAACCGGCAGGCGGCTCACGCGCCGCCGATCAGATCAAACCACTCATCCTCGGTCATCGTCTGGATACCGAGCTCTGCCGCTTTCTTGAGTTTCGACCCGGCCCCCGGCCCGGCGACGATGAGATCTGTCTTCTTCGAAACAGACCCTGAGACTTTTGCCCCCAAAGCCCCGGCCCGGGCCTTTGCCTCATCCCGCGTCATGCGTTCCAGCGTACCGGTAAAGACGATGGTCTTTCCCGCAACCGGGCTGTCAGACGCCGCCTTGGCTTCATCCTCGATTGTCAGCTCCGAGAGCAAGGCGGCAAGCATCTCGCGATTGTGCGCCTCGCGTTCAAAATCGCAGAGCGCGTTGACCGCCGTGGCGCCGATGCCGTCAATACCGGCCAGCGCCTCCCAGGCTTCGCTGCCCTCCCCCTCTTCAGCGGCGGACACCACAGTCGTCCAGAAGGCGTCCCACGCCAGGAAGGTCCGCGCGAACAGCTGTGACGTTGTCTGGCCGACATGGCGAATGCCCAGCCCGTTGAGAAAGCGCGCAAACGGCACAGTCCGGTGCGCATCTATCGCGTCGAACAGCTTCCGCGCCGAGACTTTGCCGAAGCCATCCCATTCTTCCAGCGGCGGCAGGCCCGCCGCCTCGATCGCCTCAGCGAGACGGAAGATATCCTGCGGCCCTTTCAGCACGCCTTTCTCGTGGAACAGCTGGATCTGCTTTGCGCCAAGGCCATCAATGTCCAGCGCCTTGCGGGAGACGAAATGCTTCAGCCGCTCCACCGCTTGCGCGGGGCAGACCAGGCCGCCCGTACAGCGTCGGCGCACGTCTTCCTCGCCCTTGGCATCGATCTCCCGCACGGCGTCCGATCCGCAGATCGGGCATTGATGGGGCATCGTCCACAGCGCGCCGCCACCATCCTTCACGACACGGAGGACCTGGGGAATGACATCGCCCGCCCGCTGGACTTCCACCGTGTCGCCAGGTTTTACCCCAAGGCGCGCGATCTCGTCTTCATTGTGCAGCGTGGCGTTCGAGACGACGACGCCGCCGACCGTTACCGGCTGCAATCGCGCGACCGGCGTCAGCGACCCCGTGCGGCCGACCTGGATGTCGATGCCCAGCAATTCCGTCGTCGCCTTCTCCGCCGGGAATTTGTGCGCTATGGCCCAGCGCGGCGCGCGGGAGACAAAGCCGAGACGTTGCTGCCAGTCCAGCCGATCCACCTTGTAGACGACGCCGTCGATATCATAAGGCAGGTCTGCGCGCTGCGTTTCGATATCGCGATAGGCGGCGAGCAGTTCCTCTACCGTCCCGGCACGGATCATCATCGGGTTTGTCGAAAAGCCCCAGTCCGCAAACTTCTCCACGGCTTCGTGCTGCGTCGCCGCGAAGGGCGCGCTTTCAGCGGCCCAGGCATAGGCAAAGAAACGCAAGGGGCGCGATTTCGTGATCCCGACATCCAGCTGGCGGAGGCTGCCCGCTGCCGCGTTGCGCGGATTGGCGAAGACCTTCCGCCCGGCGGCCTCTTCGCGCGCATTGAGGGCCGCGAAGTCCGGCTTGGTCATGTAGACCTCGCCGCGGATTTCGATCATGTCCGGCCAGCCCTTGCCGCCGAGTTTTTCCGGAATGTCGTCCAGCGTGCGGGCATTGGCGGTGACGTCTTCGCCGACTTCGCCATTGCCGCGGGTGGCCGCGCGTTTCAGCCTGCCCTTCTCATAGGTGAGGCTGAGGGAGAGACCGTCGATCTTCGGTTCCGCCGTGATCGCGACTTCCTCATCGGCGCCAAGGCCCAGGAAGCGCCGGATCCGGTCGGCAAAATCGCTGACGTCTTCATCCGAAAATGCATTGTCCAGCGACAGCATGGGCGCCGCGTGCGCCGCCTTGGCGAAGCCCTCATGCGCAACCGCGCCGACCCGGTCAGAGGGGCTGTCCTCCCGCTTCAGGTCCGGGAAACGGGTTTCGATAGCCGCATTGCGCAGGCGCGCGGCATCGTATTCCGCATCGGTCATCAGCGGGGCGTCTTCCTGGTAATACGCCGCGTCCGCCTCGGCGATCAGACCAGCCAGGCGTTCAAGTTCGACCGCAGCCTCGTCGCGCGTCAGGTCTTCGACCGGGGTCGCCTCGCTCATGCATCCTCCAACAGCCTCCCGGCCGCTGCCCGTGCCTCTTCGGTAATCTCGGCGCCGGACAGCATGCGGGCAATTTCTTCCTGCCTGTCCGACTCATCTAGCCCGCGCAGGCGCGTGCCACCAGACTTGCTCCTGCCCTTTCCACAAGCCACTGCGACCGCGCGGCCGCGGCAACCTGCGGGCTGTGCGTGATGGCGAAGACCTGCCGCGTGCGCCCCAGCCGGATCAGCCGTTCGCCAATCGCCGCCGCGACGGCGCCGCCGACACCCTGGTCGGCTTCGTCGAAGATCAGCGTGCCGGCGCTCCCCGCCTCGGCAAGGGCGCATTTCAAGGCCAGCGAGACACGGGCGAGTTCGCCGCCCGAGGCGATCTTGCGAAGCGGCCCAAAGCCCGCGCCGGGATTGGTCTCGGCATCGAACTCCACCCGGTCGGCGCCATGGGCGCCGCCGTCGTCGCCCAGCGGCGTCACAGACACGCGGATCACCGCGCGGCCGAGCTTCAACGGTGCGAGTTCCTTGGCGATGGCTTTTTCGAGCTGCGCGGCCGCCGCCGTCCGGGCAGCCGTCAGTTTCTCTGCCGCATCATGCCAGGCGGCATTGGCAACGCTTTCGGCCTTCCGGGCGCGGATCAGGGCATCCTCGCCGGCTTCAACCAGGTTCAGCCGTTCCTGCAGGGTTTCCAGCACGTCCGGCAGCATGTCGGGATCGACCATATGCTTGCGGGCCACCGCCCGGAGCGCAAAGAGGCGGGCTTCGGCCGATTCCAGCGCGCTCGTGTCATGCTCGACCAGGCTTTCGAGCGCGGCGATGGCGGCTTTCGCCTCCCCCGTTTCGATCAGGGCCCGTTCCAGCGCCTCGGCGGCGGAGCGGGCGGCGTGGGCCATCGGGTGATCGGCGCCATCGAAGCCCGGCAGGCGGCAGATCCGCTCGGCCGCGCGGGAGGCTTTCGACAAGGCAGTCTCGATCTCGGCATCGGCGAGCGCCTCTTCCGCTTCGGTGATGGCCTCTGTGACGCGCTCGGACTGCATCAGCCGCGTCCGGGTTTCCGTCAGGCTGCCCGCCTCCCCGGCCTGCGGGGCGAGCGTGTCGAGCTCCTCCACCGCGCCGGCCAGCCATTCGCGCGTGCGCAGGGCTTCCTCGGTTTCAGCCTCCAGCCGTTCCCGTGTCTCACGCGCTTCGACCCGCGCCGCATGGGCCGCCGCGCAGGCGTCCAGCAGAGCCTCATTGCCTGCAAACAGGTCCAGCATCTTGCGATGGGCGGAAGGCCGCAGCAGCGCCGAGGCGGCATGCTGGCCGTGGATCTCCACCAGCGTCTCGCCCGCCTCCGCCAGAAGGGCCGCGCTCACCGGCTGGTCGTTGATAAAGGCCCGCGCGGGCCCGCTGGCACGCACGATACGTTTCAGGGTCAGCGTTTCATCCGGGCCAGCCTCGAAACCGTGCTCTGCCAGCACCTCCCAGACGGGATGGCCCGGCACGGCGGCAAATTCCGCCGCGACGCTGGCCTGCGCCGCCCCGGCGCGGACAAAGGCCCGGTCTGCGGCGGCGCCCAGCGTCAAGGCGAGCGCATCGAGAATGATGGACTTGCCGGCCCCGGTCTCGCCGGTCAGCGCGGTAAAGCCGTTGCCCGGCTCGATATCGAGACGATCGATCAGGACGAAATCACGAATAGACAAAGCAAGGATCATGGAAACACTCCCAACTCTACGGAGGGTGTTCCTACCACGAGAACAAAAACAGAACAAATAGAATCTGCACGGACAGAATTTCCGGCAGTTTTTATCTGGGGCCTCTGCCCGGCCACGCTTTCAGTATAGCCTGCCAAAAACGGCAAAATTCCGGGAGGCCTCAAACATGATCGATTACACAGGCAAGGTGGCGCTGATCACCGGCGGGGCGTCCGGCATCGGCAAGGCGCTGGCGATGGCCCTCAGCGAACGCGGCGCGGATGTCGTGGTGGCGGACATCCAGGAAGAGCTCGCCAAGGAGGTCGCCGCAAACCTTCCCCGCCCCGGCCTTGCCATCCCCTGCGATCTGTCAAAACCGGACGCATCTGCCCCGCTCGTGAAAGAGGCGTTTGACTGGAAAGGCCGGTTGGATCTCGTCTGCGCCAATGCCGGCATCGACCGGCACAAGCGGATGACGAAAGAGGATTTCGGGCCGGAGACGATGCGCATGTTCGAAGTGAACATGTTCGCCCCCTTCCGCGTGGCACAAGCCTATGCCGCCGTCTTGAAAGACTCGGACGTGCAGGGGCGGCTGATGATCACGGGGTCTGAAAACTCCCTCAGCCTGCCGCACGCCGTGAAGCGTACCCATATCGGGGCATACGGCGCGACCAAACATGGTGTGCTGATCATGGCCGAATGGCTGCGCGAGGATCTTGGCGGCGAGCTGATGGATGTGCACGTGCTGATGCCGGGCGGGGTCTACACGCCGCTGATCGCTAGCGGCATTCCCGACCCAGCCATGATCCCCCCCGAATTCAATGTCATCATGCCGGAACAGTGCGCGGAAATCGCCCTGAAGGGCCTGGACCTCGGCCTGTTCTACATCCCCACCCATGCCCATATCGGAGACGACATCCGCCCCCGGTTCGACGGTGTGCAGGATGCGCTGAAGCAATTGGGCCTGACATAATCTGGAATGAGCTGACATGACGACCATACTGATCACCGGCGCCAATCGCGGCATTGGCTTTGATCTCGCCCGCGAAGCCCTGAACAAGGGCTGGCAGGTCTATGGCAGCGTGCGGACCGAAGCGCAGGCGAAGCAAACGGCCGCCGAACTGGGCTCCGGCTTCACGCCGCTCGTCTTCGACGCGACGGACCGGGCAGCCATGTCTGCCGCTGCCGCATCGCTCGATGCGACCATCGACATCCTGATCAACAATGCCGGCACGATCGGTCCGCCGGATGCCAACCAGACCACGCTGAACATGGATTTCGACGGCTTCGCCCGGACACTGGAAATCAACACCCTCGCGCCGCTGGCCGTCGCACAGGCCTTCCTGCCTCATCTGCGCAAATCGGAAAACGGCCGTATCCTGACCGTCTCCAGCCAGATGGCATGGATGGGGTATGCGAAATCCGACCGGATCGCCTATCGCGCATCCAAAGCCGCTGTGAACAAGGTGATGCAGGGCCTTGCGACAGACCTCGCGCCGGAAGGTATTTCCGTCTGCCTGATCGACCCCGGCTGGGTCCGCACGGACATGGGCGGCCCCGGCGCGACCCTCTCCCCGGACGAAGTCGTGAAAGGGATTGTTGCGATCGCGGACGGGCTCACCCTTGCCCGCACGGGCCGGTTCATCGAGTGGACCGGGAGAGAGCGGGAGTTCTAGCGAAAGCTAGTCGCCTCCACTCATCCGCGCGTCCGTGCCCGTCTCCTTGTCCACCCGGCGGCCATGGGCCCACCAGTTCTCGAAATTGGTCTCGATGATACTCATGCCGAGGTCTTCGCGGCGAAGGCCGGGAGATTTCACGAGATTGTCCGCAATCGTCTCGAACAGGCGCTGTTTCACAGCGGCCGGCCGGGCATTGAACGACAGCCGGATCATCAGGAAGTCCGGACTGCGCGGCATACCGAAATAGTTCGGGTCAAAGATATAGTTCTCTTCTTTTTCCAGTTCGTGCGTGACCTGGAAATAGTCGTCTACCGGCAGGTTCAGGACCGACATCATGGCCTGATGAATGCTTTCCGAAACAGCCGCCCTGTAGGCCTTGTCTTTCCCGGAGCGCATCCAGACTTGAATCATTGGCATGGGATTTTCCTTTCTCTTCCGACCCGCAGTTGACGGATCGTTTGCCGAGACTAGGGTGAACACCGAGCCACAAACAGGACTAGGATTATCATAGGATAAAACAGGCCCACCCTGAGATGCAGACGACGACGCGCCCCCCTCTTCGCCATGCCCGCAACGAGCTTGGCCAATTCCTCCGCTCCCGGCGCGAGGCGATCCGGCCAGAGACGCTTGGTCTGCCGGAAGGCGGACGGCGCCGCACCCCGGGGCTTCGCCGCGACGAGGTGGCCGAGCTCGCAGATATTTCGGTCGACTGGTACATCCGGCTGGAACAGGGCCGCCCGGTCACCCCGTCCCGGCAGACCGTGGATGCGATTGCCCGGGCCTTGCGGCTCGACAGGGTCGAGACGGCGCACCTTTACGCCCTGTCCGGCATCGCCCTGCCCCAGAACGCTGCTGACGAAACTGTTCCGCCTACTGTGCAGCGCATGATCGACCGGCTGGCCCAGCCCGCTTACATCACCAACAGGCTGGGCGATGTGCTGCACTGGAACCCTGCGGCTGACACCTTGTTCGGGTTCGGCGATGTTGCGGAGGAAGACAGGAACGTCTTTATCGGCATGTTCCTCCGCCCCGCCTCACGCAAGCTGTTCGGGACAGGCTGGGAAGCCGAGGCAAAACGCATGCTGGCCGAATTCCGGCCCGTTCATGACATCAACGCCGCCGCCCCCCGTTTCGTGAAGCTGACGGCCCGGCTTCAGGCAGAGAGCCCTGTGTTCGCGAAATGGTGGCGCCAGCATGGCATCAAGGCCGGGGGCGCCGGGCGCAAGACGCTCTACGCGCCAGGCGGCGGCAGGACGAAATACGAATATGTCGCCCTTCAGGTCATCGAAAACCCGGCCCTCAAGACCATTATCTATTACGCCGTCTAGATCCGCTTCGTGGCCTCTTTCAGCCACGCTTTCGCATCGTCCGGCAGTTTCCGGTTCAGCCGTTTCCAGACGAGCTTGTGATAGTCGTTGACGTATTTGCGCTCTTCCTTCGTCAGCAGTTTCACATCGATAAGATCCCGCGCCAGCGGGGCGAAGGTCAGGCATTCAAAGCCGAGCATATCAATCTCGCCGCCCTCAATGGGCGCTGGCGGCGTGATATATTGCAAATTCTCGATACGGATGCCGTACTGCCCTTCCCGGTAATAGCCGGGCTCGTTCGAAACGATCATGCCCGGCATCAGCGGCACGGCGTTCCAGGCCTTGGCGATCCGGTGCGGGCCTTCATGCACGCCGAGATAAACGCCGACGCCATGGCCGGTGCCGTGCTGGTAATCTAGCCCCGCCTGCCACAGCGCATGGCGCGCCAGCACATCCAGATGGGTGCCCGTCGTGCCCTCCGGGAAGCGCACAATGGCCAGCGCGATATGGCCTTTCAGCACCAGCGTGTAGTGGCGGATCATGTCCGCCGTCGGCTCACCGATCGGCACGGTTCGGGTCACATCCGTCGTCCCGTCCGGATACTGACCACCGGAATCGATCAGGTAGAGCGAACCAAGCTCCAGCGTCCGGTTGGAGGCTTCCGAAACGGTGTAGTGCGGCAGCGCGCCATGCTCCACAGCGCCGGAGATCGACGGAAAAGACAGATCCTGCAGCGAGTCATATTCGTCGCGGAAATTCTCAAGCCGGATGGCCGCTTCGATCTCGGTCACCTTCCCGCTCTGCCCTTCGGTGTCGAGCCAGTGCAGGAAGCGAGTCAGCGCCACGCCGTCGCGGATGTGCGCGGCGGTCGTGCCCTTGATCTCTGCCTCGTTCTTGCAGGCGCGCGGCAGGGCCACAGGGTCGCGCTGGCGCACGATTGTCCCGCCGGCGGCTTCCACCGTGTCGAAGAACCAGGCAGAGGCGAGGTCCGGATCGAGACTGACGGTCTTGCCGGACAGCTCGCTCAGCCCTTCGTCGATGTCCGACAGCGGACGGACGGTGACCGTATTGCCGAGATGCTTGCGCAGTTTCGGAGAGACTTTGGCCTCGTCGAGGAACAGGTCTGCGGTGCCGTCCTTGTGCAGGATGGCCCGGCCCAGCGGCAGCGGCGTGCACATCACGTCCCCGCCCCGGATGTTGAATGCCCAGGCCAGCGACGACGGCGAGGTCAGCACGGCCGCATCGATGCCGTCTTCTTCCAGTGCCTTGCCGATCTCGGCGCGTTTTTCGTCATGCGCAACGCCGGCATATTTCACGTGATAGGGCGCGACCTCCGCCATCGGCTGCGGCGGACGGTCCGTCCAGGCTGTGTCGATCGGGTTTTCGTCCACGGCGACCAGCGCGGCGCCGGATTTCTTCGCCGCGGCCTGCAGCAGGGCCACATCATTGGGGCTCATCAGGCGCGGGTCGTAGCCGACCGTCTTGCCACTCAAGTCCTGCTTCGCCAGCCAGCCGAACGCGCCCGGCTCCGGAATGGCTTCCCGGTCCCACAATTCCGGGTCCGTCTGGTCGGCCGCCTGAATCGTGTAGCGCCCGTCGGCGAAGATCACGGCCTTGTCGGTGAACACGAACGCTGACCCGAACGAGCCGGTAAAACCCGATACCCAGGCCAAACGCTCGTTCGCGTCCGGCAGGTACTCGTTCTGGTATTCGTCGTCATGAGGCACGTAAAAGCCGTCGAGGCCCATATTTTCAAGTGCCTTGCGGAGCAGCGGAAGGTGCGCGCGCCCGTCCTGGGGGCCGCCCTTGATATCGAAGGTTTGTCTCATGGCGGAGTCTTACCGCTGCGCCTGCCTTGAGGAAAGCGCATTTGAGCTATGCATTTCAGCATGCATTTTTAGAGACTTTGCCTCTTTTTTGTTTACCTCTGAGGCCTATATGGCGGCCCTCCGAAGTCATTGTTCCAGAAACTTTGAGTTCGGAAAAAGAACGCACAAATAAAATTGCAAGAACAACGAAAGCAAAACTGATGAACACCGACCTGACGACTTCCACTCGCACCGACGCCGACGAAATTCGCGCTCCGGAAGTCAAAGACATCACCCGCGCCATCATTGCCGGCGAAGCCGTGCAAATGCCGGTGAACCGTCCGCGCATCCTGGCCCGCCGCATGGCCCGCTGGTCGCGCCGCGCCACCCACGCCTGATCAACCCTGATCTCTTCAGAGATCTTCGGGGCCGCGTCCTCACCTCCTGAGCCGGCCCATCCCTGAGTGTAGCGTACCCTTCTCCCGCCCATCCTTTCCGGGATGCGGCGGGAGATTTTTATTTGCGCGCAGGGTTCAGGTCCGGCGTCAGTCCCGCTGGCGCATGACGAGCGTTGACCAGCCATCCTTGCGGATACGGCGCTCGAACAGGATGCCATGGCCTTCGAAGGCCTGGCGTACCTGCCCGGCCTGATGGTGCAGCAGGCCTGACAGGATAATCGTGCCGCCGGGCGCCGTGAGACGCGCGATCTCCGGCGCGAGGCCGATCAGTGGCTTCATCAGGATGTTGGCGAACACGGTGTCATAGGGCGCTGCCGCGCGGATACGCGGATGGTTGGCGCCCGTCACATGCATGGCGGTAAAGCCCGTCACATTGTTCTTTTTCGCGTTCTCGTTCGCCACGGGCACGCTGTCGAAATCAATATCGGTGCCGAGCGCCATGCTCGCCCCGGCCTTCAGGGCCGCAATTGCCAGCACGCCCGAACCTGTGCCGAGGTCCAGCACCTTACCGATGGCGCGGCGGCGGCGCACCCCGTCCAGCGCCAGCAGGCAGCCGAGCGTCGTGCCGTGATGGCCCGTGCCAAAGGCCGGGCCCGCCTCGATCAAGACGGCGATCTTCCCCGGCGCATGGCGGGCGATGGCATGACTGCCGGCGACGAAGAACGGACCCGCAGAGACCGGCGGCAGGCCTTCCAGCGACATCGTCACCCAGTCGCGCTCAATCACTTCTTCCACCCGCGCGTTCAGTTCCGGGCTGGTCTCCGCGATGATGGCGACGCAGTCATCCGCGTCTTCCTGCGTTTCCGCGAAGGCGTCGAGGCGCCAGACGCCCCGCCCGTCTTCCTTGCAGTCCACTGCGCCTGCAGGCGACGGGTCTGCCCATGCCAGGGCATCCCATGCTGCTTCCACCGGCGCCCGCGCGCCTCTTGCCGATATCTGGTACATCAGCGGCGCTTAGCAGGGCCTGCGCCCGGGCTCAATAACGCATGTTTTTTGCCGCTGCCCTTGGAATCCCGTCGAACCCGACATATATTGTTATTCGATAAGAAGGAGACCCCGGGCCATGAGCCTTACGACCGACGACATGATCCTGATCGAGCAACGCGTTGCCAATGAGCGCAAGAGCGCGGGTGCGGCTTACCTGCTCTGGTTTTTCCTCGGATTCCTGTCGGCCCATCGCTTCTATCTGGGCAAGCCGATCAGCGCGATCCTGCAGATCCTGTCCTATTTCATTCTCATCGGTTTCGTCTGGTGGGTCCTGGATTTCTTCCTGATCCCGTCGATCATCGAAGACGATCTCGACAACAAGCGCGCCCGCATGGCCGGATACCTGCGCCGCCGCGGACATTACGCCTACTAGGTGAAACCGCTGCACCTGCATCAGAAACGCCCGTAGCGGCGCGGATATTTTGCCTGTAACGTCCCAAGACTGAATGAGTGTTGGGAGGCACGCATGTACCAGGTTTCGCTGACGGAATCCTATTTTCCGGCTCACGGAGGCCCCGAACCGGCCCCACGTACAATCGGGGACATGCTGCGCGCCTCGACCGCCCGCAAGCCTGACCAGCCCGCCCTGAAAGCGCTGGACTATGACGGCAGCATCGTCCGCAGCTGGTCCTATTCCGAGCTCCTGTTCGATGTGGAACGCCTCGCCCGGGCCCTTGCCAACCGCCATGAGGAAGGCGCCCGCGTCGCGGTCTACGCCAACAATGTGCCCGAATGGGTACTGCTGGAACTGGCCTGCGGCCTCGCCGGCGTCATCCTCGTCACGGTGAACCCGGCCTATCAGAAGCGCGAACTGAAATACGTGCTCGAACAGTCCCGGTCCGAAGCAATCTATTATGTCGCCGATTTCCGGGGCAATCCGATGCAGCAGATCGCGGATGAAGTCTGCAACGAGATCCCGGCCATCCGCCACCGCATCCTGCTGACAGACCGCGCGGCCCTGTTCGACGGCGAAGACAAAGGCGAATTGCGCAATCCCGGCCCGCGCGACCCGACACAGATCCAGTACACGTCCGGCACGACCGGCTTTCCCAAGGGGGCCCTGCTCCACCACAACGGCCTCGTCACGAATGGCATCGAGGCCATGAAGCGCGCCGGCGTGAACCAGGGCGATGTCTTCGTGCACCACATGCCCCTCTTCCATACGACCGGCTGCGCCATTCTCGTGCTGGGCGGCCTTGGCGTCGGGGCGACCATGATGCTGGCACCGGTTTTCGATCCGGCCATGGTGGTGAAGGTCATGGAGCGCGAGCGGACCCGGTTCATTCTCGGCGTGCCGACCATGCTGGTCGCCCTGATCGAGGAAGTGGAGACATCGGAACGCGATGTTTCCTCCACCCGGCGGATCATGTCCGGCGGATCGATGGTGCCGCCGGAACTGTGCCGCAAGGCCCGTAAAGTGCTCGGCGCCCCGATCCAGATCATCTATGGCCAGACCGAAACCTCCCCTGCCCTGACACAGGCCTGGTATGAAGACAGCGAGGAAGATCTGACCCAGACGATCGGCCAGCCTGTGCCGTATACGGAAATATCGATCCGCGACCCGGCCACCAGCGAGGTGATGCCCATCGGCGAACAGGGCGAGATCTGCGCCCGCGCCTATTCCGTCATGCTTGGCTACAATGACAATCCGGACGCAACCGCCGCCACCATCGACACCGACAACTGGCTGCACACCGGCGACCTCGGCCGCATGGACGAACGCGGCTATGTGAAGATCACCGGCCGGGTGAAAGAGATGATTATCCGCGGCGGCGAAAACCTGTTCCCGGCAGAGATCGAGAATGCCTTGCTGGAACACGAAGCGATTTCCGAAATCGCCATTGTCGGCATTCCCGACGAGAAATGGGGCGAACAGGTCGCCTGCTTCATGCGCGGCAATTCAAAGCCGCGCCCAGACGATGCGGAACTCAAACGCTTCATCCGCGAGCGCCTGTCACCGCAGAAGACACCGGCCTACTGGATCTGGGTCGACGGCTGGCCCCTCACCGGCTCCGGCAAGATCCAGCGCTTCAAACTCGCCGAAGCCTTCGAAGAAGGCGCCTATACGGATCAGGTAGAGTAGGCGGACGCCATCAATTCAACAGGTTCAACACCTGAACGGTGATGGGATCCGCTGTGGCCCCCAAATTGGATGTCATGATCACCTGGCCGGAGCCATCTTCAGAATAGAATATCCGTGCGGCCAGAACGGGATAAAGTGTGCCGCCTATGGGCACGTCACGCAATTCGGCGGCAGATTTCCGGGTGAGAGTCTGATCATCATAGAATGCGACTTTTCCATTCAGGCTCGGCACGTTCGCCGAATTACCGATGACCACGGCCCACTCCCCTGTCTCGCTGGAGTGATCCGCCCAGGCCGCGAAGATACCGTCCTGAATTGTCTTATCGAGCAGCAAATCCTCACTGTCATTACCTGAGATTGTGAATAGCTTGCCGGTCGCGGTCAGCATCCGCTGCCCGTCTTCGCTGAACCAGATATTTCCACCCAACTCATCCTTGTCGACACCGATCGTTTCTGACCGGATCGATTGAACGGGCAGAGTCGTCGCGTCCCATTTCCGGAGAATGGCGGGCGTTTGCCTCGTCGTGACACCATAAATCCAGTTTTCCAGCGGATGCATACGCAGCAGCGTGCCGAGAAAGACGCTATAATTGAGACTGACCTGGTCTGATCCGAAGTCAACCGTGACGAGAGGACCAGTGTTGCCACGCTCCGTATTCATGTGAGCGCGCCCGTTCCGGTCCAGAACGATATCGCCCCAGTCCCAGGCAGTCGGCGCGCTGTCGACGACTTTGGCTGTCTGGAGGTCGACAAGATTCAGAAGACCCGAGAGAGAGAGGGCCGCCTGCAGGCCGTCAGGACCAATCCCGATCCGGTATGCCTGCCGCTCTAGTGGAACGATCTCTTCCTTGAAGGTCAGAAGATTGACGAGATGGATCGAAGACTCCCCGTCCACAATATAGGCGAGCGTCGAAAGTGGTTTCGAGTACTCTGCATCAAGAATGTCCCCTGGCAACCTGTAGAATACGGCATCTTTTCCGGGAGAGACCAGGACCCCGATCTGCCGAACGACCTTATGGACGCCATCACTCACCGTCAGCTCCAGCGAGTACTCGCCTTCCATGGCAGGCGTCATGCGGACGACCGCTGTGTCTGCGTTTTCCAGAGTCGCCCATCCAGGGGAAGGTTCGGCCGCAACGCGCCAACTATAGGTCAGAGGCAGGCCCTCCGGGTCCGAGGACGCGCTTGCATCTATGGTGACAGCCTTCCCGGCATATGTTGCGGAATATTTCTGCACGGACACTTCCGGTGGCAGGTTCGCACCCGCCGGATATTCAAGTGCCGTCACCAGCATGTAGTGATCCACATTCAGTGTCAGATGATCTGTTGCCAGAATGCGGAGCGAAAGATCCGTCTGACTCGCAATAATGTCTCGCACAACCAACTGGTTGCCGCTTGACCCATGCTCCAACGGCATCTCGATCGTATGGATCAGCTCAAAGTTCCTGGAGTCATACACCAGAATCTTACTCTGATACGCCTCATTCGGGGGGCCCACCACATACCAGTATTTTGTAATCGGGCTATACGTCGCACTCTGCACGGCACCCAGATTGTAGATCTTTCCGATCGTGGTCATATCCGTTGCCGGATCATCGGAAAGCCGTACGACCCGCCCGCAAGAGGTCAGCATCGCGCTTCCATCGCCGCTTATCCAACCGGTTCCGCAAGTACCGCTTGCGTCGGCCGCCTCACGATAGTCGGAAAACACCCCATCCGAGATCGTGTACCGGCCAAGCACATCCGGAGACACATTCGCCATGAAATACAATTTGTCACCGGAGGGAGGCATGTAACCTCTCGAGTCCGGATACCGGCCCGGAGTTGTTATGCTCTCGCCATTTTCCATGTTTACCGACACCAGATCGGTACTGCCATCCCGCTGGTCTGTTATGTAGGCGATCCCCTCGTCGGACACGACGAGGTTAACGGGAGAGGCGCCCACAGGCCATGTGGCGACGACCTCGGCTTTGTCGAGATCAACGAAGGTCACGGCGTGATAAGATCCCAGCGCAGCGAGGTGTCCGTTCGGTGATACAGCCACGCCTATCACACCGTCGCCCGGAACAGAGACCAGTTTCGGTTCTCTCACCCCTTCATCGAAGATTGCTATTTGGCGCTGCAGTCTGACCACCAACCGGCCGCCACCAGGTTGCACCCCCATCGCCCCGAACCCGACGGGCAGCTTACGGACAGAAAATTTGCTGGCAAAGATCACAGGAATATCGACGGTGACCGTATCGTACCCGTCCGATACGGTCAGGGAGAAGCCGTACGCCCCTTCCACGTCGAAAGAGGTCGTTTGGGTGACGCCGTCATATGTCGTGCCAACCATCACACCCGCCGGAGCCGTCTCCAGGGTCCACGTATATGTCAGCGGCTGGCCGTTGATATCCGTCGTTTTCACCGCAGTCAGTTCGATGTCTTCTCCAAGCGCAGGCATAGAAAGTGAGACAGCTGCCTTCGGCTCGGGCGCATCGTTTTCAAGGCTGACCACAATCGTGTCATGTCCCGATGCGCCTGCGGGGTCCGTGACGGTCAGCTCTATTTCATAAGTCCCGGGCGCCCGTGCCTGCAGCTTTGGCCGCACATCTGTCGCATCATTGAATTGCGCGCCTGCGCCCTCAGGTTCCGATACGATGACCCATTCAAAACTCAATGCATCGCTGTCCGGATCCCAACTCTGGCTGCCGTCCAGCGGCGTGCCGTCAGCTTCAATATGTGCGGAAAAACTTTCACCGGCGACAGATACAGGGGCCTGGTTCGGCGAAGATGCTGGCGCAGATGTTCCGGATCCTGAACCGCCACCCCCACCACACGCGGCAACCCACATCAATGCCGCTATCGCCGCAGCAAGCCTCTGCTTCGCCATTTCACCCCTCCGTTGGAAGCAGCAGACTTCAACAATGAAGCCCCAAACAGCAACCCCTAATTGCTGGAAGCTCCGAACAAACTTCCAGAACTCCCCCATTAGGTGAACAGGTAAACCGCCGGGCCCCCGCTCAGGGGTAATGCCGTCTTCAACTCGACACTGAGTAAATCCGGTCGAAATGCGCCCAGAGCGCCTGGCGGGTGGAGTTGAAGGCTTCGATGACGAGGGCGTCGCTGGCGGCGACGGCGTCGGGGGCGGCTTCTTCGGTGAAGATGTGGGAGGTCGGCACCGCCCAGGACGGATCGTCCAGCGTGCCTGCGCACAGGATGACGAGATCCGGCGCGGCGTCCGGCAGGTGCCACATCCGCGTGCCGCATTCCGTACACCGCTCGATCGGAATCGTGTGCCCGCTTCCGCCGGTGCGCCGGAATGTGTCGAATGTGCCGGATGTCACGGCCAGCGCAGGTTTCGGGACGTGCAGATAGACGCCGAAGGTCGCGCCTGACAGGCGTTTGCAATCATCGCAATGGCAGGCGTTCACCGCCTTCGGGCGCGCGGTGATCTCATACCGGACGGCGCCGCAATGGCAGCCGCCATGGAGCGGGACGGACGGAACGGGCGGGCGGGCAATATCGGCGCGGATCATGCCGGCGATCCTATCCGGCAATTCTACCTGAACAACTCTTCTGTCTCTTCATTTTCGCTCGAGGCCTCCCCCCCTCCGCGGAACGCCCTGCGCCAAACGGGGCGCCTAGAAAGAATGCAGGCGCGATCACATAGCGATCAGGCATCGCGCCAAAACGCCCCGAAATCGCTCAAAACCTGCACACTTCTCACTCAAACAAGCCTATATATTAGGCATAATTGATCCCACGGGTGACCGGCGCCCTTAAATAACTTGGCGGTCCGGCGCACTCGGACCCTGTTTTTCCCAAACCAATAGACGCGAGTGGAGGGCAAGTTCACACGCGTGAACTGAATGAGGGAGCTGACATTGGGACACAATTCAACTGCGGCGCGCTTCGGCGTGCTCTCGCTGCTGTGCGCGGTATTTTCTGCGCCGGCCTTTGCAGACATGGGCACCAGCGCGGGGGACACCGCCTGGATCCTCACCGCCACCGCGCTCGTCCTGTTCATGACCCTGCCCGGCCTCGCCCTGTTTTATGGCGGCCTGGTTCAGGCCAAGAACCTGCTCTCGGTGCTGATGCAGTGCATGGCGATCGCCGCGCTGATGAGCATTGTCTGGCTCGTTTGCGGATATTCCCTCACCTTCGGGCCGGGCGATGGCGGCATCATCGGTGGCTTTGCGAAATCCTTCGCTGCAGGGGTTACCGCGGCGCCGCTGGACGGCCAGTCCATTCCCGAACCGCTCTTCATGATGTTCCAGATGACCTTTGCGATCATCACCCCGGCGCTGATCGTGGGGGCTTTTGTGGAGCGGGTGAATTTCGGGGCGATGCTTGTCTTCTGCGCGCTGTGGCTGCTGCTTTGCTACGCGCCGGCCGCGCACTGGGTGTGGGGCGGCGGCTGGCTGGCCGGCATGGGCGTCATCGACTTTGCCGGCGGCATCGTCGTGCACACCACGGCCGGCGTGTCCGCTCTCGTCTTTGCCCTGATCATCGGCAAGCGGGCGCATTTCCCCAAGGACATGCATCCGCCGCACAGCCCCGGCTTCGTCATGCTGGGCGCGGCGATGCTGTGGGTCGGCTGGTTCGGCTTCAATGCAGGCTCGGCCCTCGGCGCCAATGGGGACGCCGCCCGCGCGATGCTGGTGACGCACACCTCGGCTGCCACCGCATCCCTCGTCTGGATGGGCATCGAATGGGTCAGCTTCCGCAAGCCCACGCTGGTCGGTATCGCGACCGGCATGGTGGCCGGCCTTGCCACGATCACGCCTGCTGCCGGCTCTGTCGGCCCGGCCGGGGCGATCGTCATCGGAGCGGCCAGCGCCTTGGTCTGTTATGGCGCCGTGGTGCTGATCCGGCAGAAACTGCAGATCGACGACAGTCTCGACGTGTTCGCCGTGCATGGCGTCGGCGGCATTCTCGGCAGTCTCTCCCTGCCCTTCCTGGCCGCGTTCGGCCCGCTGGCGCCGGGCCTGTCAAAGCCGGTCTTCACCCAGTTTGGGGTCCAGCTGCTGGGCGTCGCGGTGGTCGCGCTCCTGTCGGCGGTGGTCACCGCAGGCCTGCTCTACGCCATCCGCACCGTGATCCCGCTGCGTGTTTCACCGGAAGATGAAGAGGCAGGGCTCGATTCCGCCACGCATGGCGAAACCGCTTATCACCAATAGGCGGCGCGGCCCGGTAACTTGACAGGGCGGTCGGGGCACAGCACGCCTGAAGGCATGCCAGAGACTGCCCCGCCCCCTTTCGAAACCGCCCCCGGCCTTGCCGGCCTGAAGGGCATCCGCCACGGATTCTTCGGGCGGGCCGGCGGGGTCTCCACCGGGCTCTATGCCAGCCTCAATGCCGGGCCGGGCTCGGGCGACGATCCGGCCGCGGTGGCGCAGAACCGGGACATCATCCGCCAGGCCATGGGCGCGGACGCCCTGCTGTCCTGCCACCAGATCCATTCGGCGCAGGTGGTCCACGTCACGGAAGCCTGGGACACAGACCGCCCGCAGGCCGACGCCATGGTCACCACGCTGCCGGGCTTTGGCCTCTGCATCCTGACAGCGGACTGCACGCCGGTCCTCTTCGCGGACGCCGAAGCGGGCGTGATCGGCGCCGCGCATGCCGGCTGGAAAGGCGCCCTTGGCGGCGTGCTGGAGGCAACGGTCGCCTCTATGACCGAGCTCGGCGCCCGGCCGGGCCGCATCCACGCGGCCATCGGGCCGACGATCGGCCAGGCCAGCTATGAGGTCGGCCCGGAATTCCGCGACACCTTCCTGGAGGCCTCCCCCGCCAGCGAGCACCTGTTCGGTCCCGGCCAGGGAGACCGCTACCATTTCGACCTGCCCGGCTATTGCAGCGCCAGCCTCGTCGCCATGGACATCGGCCACATCGTCAATCTCGACCTCGACACCTGCGCCCTGGAAGACGCCTATTTCTCCAACCGGCGCCGCAATCATCGCGGCGAGCCGGACTATGGCCGAAATGCCTCAGTCATTATGCTTGCACCGTAAAAAGTGGCCTTGGGTGCCAGAGTCCGGTTGCGACTCGCCGCTCACTGTTACAAAAGCATCGCCATCCGGGGCAGCACAGGGTCACAGCCAACATGAAACTTCTCGCTTGCAACGCGAACCGCCCGTTGGCCGAGGCCATTGCCGACTATCTGGACATGAGACTGACCCGCTCGGAGGTGAAATCCTTCGCAGACGAGGAAATCTTCGTCCGCATCGATGAGAATGTCCGCGGCGAGGACGTCTTCGTCATCCAGTCGACCTCTCACCCGGCCAATGACAATCTGATGCAGCTGCTGATCATGATGGACGCGCTGAAGCGCGCCTCGGCCCGGCGCATCACGGCCGTGATCCCCTATTTCGGCTATGCCCGGCAGGACCGGAAGACCGACGGGCGCACGCCGATCTCGGCCAAGCTGGTTGCCAATCTGATCTCCTCGGCCGGCGCCGACCGCGTCCTGACCGTCGACCTGCATGCCGGCCAGATCCAGGGCTTCTTCGATATCCCGACCGATAACCTCTTCGGCAGCCCGGTGATGATCGACGATATCAAGGAACGCTATGGCAAGGACAAGATCGTGGTCGTCTCACCGGACGTCGGCGGCGTGGTGCGCGCGCGGTCCCTCGCCAAGCGGCTCGACGATGCCGATCTCGCCATCGTCGACAAGCGCCGCCCCGAAGCCGGAAAATCAGAAGTGATGAACATCATCGGTGATGTGAGCGGCAAGTGCTGCATCATGCTGGACGACATGTGCGACTCGGGCGGCACGCTGGCAAATGCCGCTGCGGCCCTGAAGGAAGCCGGTGCGAAATCGGTCTCGGCCTATGTCAGCCACGGCGTCCTGTCCGGCAAGGCCGTCGACCGGATCGAGAAATCGGTGCTCGACGAACTGGTGATGACCGACACGATCGCCCCGTCGGACGAAGCGAAGAAATCCAAATCCATCCGCATCCTGCCGATCGCACCGCTGCTGGGCGAAGCTATCCGCCGCATCGCGAACGAGGAAAGCGTCTCAAAACTCTTCGACCGCTAAGACCCGGCCATCCGGAACGAAAAAAGCCCGCAGCATTGCTGCGGGCTTTTTGTTTGGAGAATGGGGATCAGTCTTCGCGACCGCCCTCAGGGGTTGACGGCAGGAAGTTTCAGATCGTCTGCCAGAACGAGGCCCTCCTCCGCCTGCGGATCGACAGCAACACCGCCGCGCAGGACTTCAAGATGCAGGTGCGGGCCGGTGGCCTGTCCGGACTCGCCAAGCGTGCCGATGACATCGCCTGGCTTTACCGTGTCCCCTGCCTTCACCTTCATGGATTTCAGCTGGGCAAAGCGCAGCACGGTGTCGCCGCCGGCCTGCATCTCCACAAGGTTGCCATAGGCGCCTTTTTTGGTTGCCGATGTGATCACGCCGGCCGATGGCGCATAGACGGCCACGCCCGCTGCATCGGCGAGGTCGACGCCATTATGCGTTTTCATTTCGCCCGTGATCGGATGTTTACGCGGGCCGAACGCGCTGGTCAGGCGAGCCTTGTCCAGCACGGCGTGGCTGTAGGTGATGGCTGCGCCGGGCGCAGCGGCAGCGCCCTTGATCAGCATGCCCTGCGCAATCGCCAGCGGGGCGGCGCAGGCAATGGCAAGTGCCATGACAAGGCCAAGACGGCGCGGACGGGTTTTTTCTGTCAGCAATTGGTTGAGACGCATCTTCAGGGTTCCTTTCTTCCGGAGGATGAATGCCGCCACAGGCAGCACCGCCTCATCGCGCGACACGCGCGCAGCAGACGTCAGGGTCCGGGCATAGGCGATCCGGTCGCCCGTCAATTCGACCGTGTCTTCATCGACGACCGCTTCGCGCCAGAAATCGAGCTGGCCGCGAATCCACCAGGCAAAGGGTGAGAACCAGAAGATATCCGCCACGATCCGCTCAAGGGGCCGTGCAATCAGGTCGCCCCGTTTCAGGTGCACCAGTTCATGCACGATCACTTCGCTCGCCCCTGCCCCATTGATCAGGGCCGCGGGGACGTAGACGGATCGTTTCAGGACCCCCGCAAGAAACGGCGCGCCGCGCGGGATAACCTGCACACGCGGCGTGCGGGAAAGGCCAACCGCCTCGGCCCAGTGGCCAATCGGGCGGCGGGTGCGCATGGCGCGCGCCTTCAGCCGCTGCAAGCGCACCTGGCTGATGCACCACAGCAGAAAGCGGACGGCCCAGCCCGCCGCGATAACGGCCAGGATCAGCGTGCCAATGTCCGGCATTCTGAACCCGGCGGCCGGTGCGGCGGCGCCAGTGCCTTGCTGCGGTACGGCCATGACCGGCTCCAGCAGTGGCAGCTCGGCCAGCGGCGCGGCGATGTCGGCAGAAAATCCCGGCACAACCAGCGAGGCGGCAAACGGCGCGGCCAGCGCAAGCCCCGCCCCGCGCCAGATGGCCTGCGCCACTTTCGGCGGCGGCTGTTTCCGGCAGATCAGGCTGGCACCGGCCCAGACGGCGGCGCTCCAGCCCAGCGCGAGCAGGACAAGACCCAGCGGGCTCATGACTTGCCCCCTTTCGTCTCATCCTCGGCGGCGTTGATGATGGCGTCCAGCTCGTCCAGTTCGGCATCGGACAGATGCGGGCTTTCGGCAAACAGAGCGGCGGGGATCGGCCCGTCCATGTCGAGCACCTGACGGGCCAGATGGCGGACAAGCCCGCCCAGCGTGGCGGTGCGGTCCAGCACGGCGGAGAAGACGGCCATGCCATGCATGTCCTTGCGTTCCACCCACCCCTTCTCTTCCATCCGGGCGATCACGGTGCGCGTGGTGGACGGCTTCCACCCCTGCCCCGGACCGACGGCCTGATGCACTTCGCGCGCGCTCTGCGGCCCGGCGGACCACAGATGTTTCAACACGATGAGTTCGGAGGAATTGGGCTGGGACATGGCTTCACCTGTGCCGGGGTCACTATCAAGGTCACCGACTCACTACACTTGTAGCGTATTCGCGTCAAGTGACATGCGTACAAAAGCAAACGGCCCGCGGGAAACGGGCCGTGTTGAGGGTGTATAGACGGTCTATAGAGGGTGTTGTTGAGGGTCCCGGAGGGACTTTTATTCCACCGTCCAGCCGCGCGGTGTGCGCCGGGCTTCCAGCGTCACAGTCTCCTCGCCGGCGTCTTCCGCCTGGCGACGTGTGCGGCGGGCCCCGGCAAAGCGCATGACCAGAGCAGCCGCGCCCAGAAGCACGCCCGCAATCGCTGTCATCACGGCGACGATGCCAGCTGTCAGAACCAGCATCATCCCGATCATCACCTGAAGAAACAGGGCAAGTCCGGCCCGGAGGGCAGCGGCGAAATCAAATCCGGCGGGATGGGGAGCGGTCTGTGTCATGGCAAATCCTTATGCCCTTTCAACATGGCGGCATCATGGCCGCCCGTCAACGAGACGCAGGCGGTACCTCACAAAAAGCTTCAGCCTGCTCAATATTCCTGCCGGATCAGCAGGCCCCGCTCGGTCCGGATCTGCGCATAGGCGGCGGTGATCGCTGCAGCCTTGGCATGCGCGGCATCCTCGAATTCCCGCGGTGCGCCCATCTGGATCACCCGGTCGGGGTGATGATCTGCCATCAGGCGCCGATAGGCCGCGCGGATGACATCGAACTCGGCGTCATGCGCCACACCCAGAACGTGATAGGGATCGTTCCGGTCCGGCCCCATATGGGCGGCCTTGATCCGGCGGAACGTCGCTTCGCTGAAGCCGAAGGCCTCCGACACATTCTGCAGATAGGTCAGCTCGTCCTGTGTAATGACGCCGTCCGCGCCCGCGATCTGGAACAGGCCGTCCATCACGCCTTCCAGCAGGCAGGGCCGGTCATGGTAGCGCCGGCCGATCCGGCGGGCATAGCCTTCATAGCCCCGCACCGTCTGGCGGGCGAGATTGAACACCCGGCGTACATTGTCGGCCTCTTCCGGCGGGGCACGGAAGACGCGGGAGAACACCATGATTTCCTTGTCGGAAACGGTGCCGTCCGCCTTGGCGAGCTTGGCGCCGAGTCCAACAACCGCTGCAGTAAAGCCCACATCGTTCGGGTCCGGCGCGCACGGAACCTCCCCCGGGTCGCGGGCTTCGTCCTCATGCGTGATGTCGGGATCAAAAAGGCGTCTGCCGCCTTCAAGAAGTCGCGTCCACAGGCTCATCGTTGCCGCCTTATAGCAGAATTTTCAAATCTTGGGAGGCCGGGTTGCTGACAGTTGCGTGAAGCACGCTTAATGCATTTCTACTCGCCGGGGCCGGGCCGGGCGGCGACCGCTGCTTTAAGCTCCGCCATTTCCTGTTGCAATTGCTTCAGAACAGCCAGGACTTCGTGTCGCGCATCATCGGCCTCGCCGCGCTCTTCCTCGAACTCCTCTTCCAGGTCCTCAAGCCCTTCTTCGAGCACGGCTTTCTGCTCGGCTGCCAGCGAATCCACGACCAGGGCGATGAACAGGTTGAGGATGGCGAAACTGGCAATGAAGATGAAGATCAGGAAGAACAGCCAGGCCATCGGGTGGCCGTCATCGATCACTTTCTGCATGACTTCAAACCGCCAGCCATCCATGGTCATCACCTGAAACAGGGACAGGGCCGAGCTTGGCAGGTCCCCGAACAACTGGCGGACTTCCTCGGTCTCGGTATTGCCGAACATGTTGGTGGCCATCACCGCTGCGACATAGGTCACCAGCGCCAGCACGGCGACAATTGCCCCCATGCCCGGCAGGGCCTTGAGCAAGGCTTCGGTAATCCGGCGCATCACCGGCACGACATGCAGCAGGCGCAGCACCCGCAACACGCGCAGGGCCCGCAGGACGCTGAACGCGCCCCCGCCCGGGATCAGTGAAATGCCGACGACGATGAAATCGAACCAGTTCCAGCCCACCCGGAAGAACTGGAGCCGGTAGACTACCAGCTTCAGCAGGATCTCCACCGCGAAGATATAGGTGATCCCATGGTCCATGACCTCCAGCGTCAGGACCAGTTCCGCCGGCAGGGAATGCCGGTAAGTCAGGATGCCCAGGATCACGGCGTTGAAGATGATGAGGCCGGTAATGAAACTGCGGAACCATGGCCGCTCGATCGAGCGTTCCAACGCAAAATTCGCCGTTGTCTGGTCAAGTGTCGCTCGTTTCATGCCGGTCCCCTGACACTGCGGCCACAGGGGCCCCTGCCTGCTTTTGCCGCCAAAGTCCGGGCCTGCCAAGCCGCAGGCCCGAGGTCATTTCATGGCAGACCGATGGCCTTAACCGGCAGACGTGGTCGTGTCGGAAATGATCTTCCACGTACCGCCCATCTTGCGCAGGACCAGCGTGTACAGCCCCCACGGCGTCCCTTCGCGTCCTGTCAGCTTCCACCGTCCGTGCGCGACGGCGGCATCCGGACCAAGCAGCACGATCTCGTAATCGTCGGTCACCAGCGTGCCCATCGTCTCCGGACCGCCATAGGTATTGTGGTAGCGGGCATTGGTCTCGTCCCAGCCGCGCGTGACCTTGCCGCCGGACGCAAAGCGCAGCTCAGGCGACTTCCAGTAGCCGTCCATGAAGCCATCAATGTCGCCCCGGTTCCAGGCCGCATCCTGCGCTTCGAGCATGGCCGTGATCGCAGCGGTCTCCGCCTCACTCTGGGCGTTGACGGCAGCGATCGGCGCGGCGTCCTGTGTGGTACACGCCGCCAGCGGCAGGCAGGCGACGGCGGCGGCAGCGAAAAAGGATTTCATGGGACGGCTCCGGTCGGTTGCGGGTGTACCGAGCTTAGAGCGCGCCGCTTCGGGGGGCCAGCCCCTGCCCGCTCAGTCCTTGACGTCGCGGAGCATCAGGCCGGCCGCAACGAGCCAAAGTCCGTTCGACATGAGATCGATCCCCAGCAGCAGGCCGAGCAGCGTGGCCGCCGCTTCCGGCAGGTTCATCAGCACGAACACGGCCAGCAGGATCGAGATCGTTCCGCCGACCACCAGCCAGAGCCAGGGGCGGAACGGGCGCAAATTGGTCCCCGCCAGCACCAGGATCACGCCTTCCAGCATGAACAGGAATGCCAGGATCAGCGTCAGAGAGACGAGCCCGCCCAGCACATTGGTCGCCAGCATGACGCCGAGAAGAATCTGCAGCACGCCCATGCCAAGGTCGAACCAGGACAGGCCGAACGGCGAGCGCAGCGTGAACGCCACCTGCATCCCGCCCAGCAGGATAAACAGGAAGGCCACAAGCTGAAGCACGAAGACCGAAGCGACATAGGGGTTCATCAGGGCGAACAGGCCGCCCAGCAGCGACAGCACGCCCATCGCCACATAAAGCCGCCAGTGGCCGCCAAGACCTTTGGGACGTTGGTTTTCCATCAGGCGTCTCCTTGCTTTGCCGCACGGGCTTCCCGTGCCTGCCGCCACCATTCCAGAATGCTGAGCACGACGGCAACACCCCCGAGCCAGAACGTGATGATGAAGACCGTATAATAGCCCTGTTGTTCGATGATCTCACCCAACCAGGGCCGGCCCAATGTCCCGATCAGCATCGTCAGGGACCCGAGCAACGCATACTGGACCGCCGCAAAGCGCGGGTTCACGACAGATGTAAGATACGCCACGATCGCGACACTGGCGAAACCTCCGGCCAGGTTCTCCCCGGCAATCGCCATCATCAGGCGCGCCAGACGTGGCCCCGCATCCGCGCCATGCGCGTCTGGCGAAATGTCTGCCGCAACCGCGGCAAAGGCCCGCAAAGGCTCTCCGAGGTGGGTGAAATCGAGGAAGGCATCAATGGCCACACCGCCCGCCGCAAGGTCTGCGAACAGGAGGTTGGTGACCGCGGCCAGCACAGCCCCTGCGACCAGGACAGGCATGCGGCCGACGATGCCCATGACGACGCCGCCAAGCGCGGCCCCGGCCATGATCATCAGGATGCCGAAGAATTTCGAGGCAATCGCGACATCCGCCGTGGAGTGATGCAGCGCACCGAACCGGTCATCGAGATAGAATGGATAGGCAAAGGCCCCCCAGACCGCATCGGTAAACCGGTAGGTCAGCGCCAGCAGCAACACGAACAGCGCGCCCCAGCCGAGCCGGCCAATCAGGTCCATCAGCGGATCGAAAATGGCCCGGAACAGGACCCGGACCGCCCGGGTCAGGCGGCTGGTGCCCGGCGCATCGATCAGCACGGTGCCCGGCTCGCGCCCATGCCGCGCCAGAAGCGTGGCCGCGATCAGCGCCGGGAACAGAACCGTAAACGCCACGATGACCGGCCCCTGCTGAGTCACAAAAGCCCGCGCGCTCGGCGGCGGGTCCTGTGTCAGGGCGCCAAAGACAAACCAGATGATCATGCAGAGGGCGATCAGCCAACCGGTTGCGATCCCCCAGGTGACAAGGTTTCGTTCCGATTCCGGCAGGTTCGACTGATAGCTGGGCCGGGCATGCGCCGGATCGTCGGAGCGCTCCGGCTCGGGCGCCACAAACGTCCCGGCCACGGCAAACAGCATCATCAGGGCAATCATGCCGTAGACCAGCGGCCAGCCGATATATCCGACAAGCAACAGGGCGACGAAGCCGGTCACGAAGCCAGACGCCCGGTAGCCAAGCTGGTAGATGGCGGACATCAAATCCTTGTCTTCGTCCGAACGCGCCACTTCGATCCGCCAGGCATCCAGCACGATGTCATGCGTTGCCGACAGGAGCGCCGCGCTCAGGGCGACCAGCGCAACCAGGCCGATTGCGTTGGACGGATCGCTGAACGCCAGAACACCAAGCAGGATGGCAATCGGGACCTGGAAGGCCAGCAGCCACATCCGCCGCGGCCCCAGCCACCGGACAGGAAAGGACGCATCCTGGAACGCCGGGGCCCAGAGATATTTGAAGGAATAGCCAAGCGTGATGATCGACAATGTGCCGATGGTGGACGGCTTGATACCCTCCTGGGTCAGCCAGGCATTCAGCGTCCCGAGCACGGCGCCGTAAGGTAATCCGGCCGCAAAGGAGAGCATCAGCATCGCCGCCATGCGGCGGTCTTTCAGGGCCCGGAGGGCGCGGACGGCCCGGGAGGGTTTCTTCGCCGGTAGCGCGGCTTCACCGCTCATGCGGCGCCGGCCTTGCCTGTTGCGCCGGTCCAGCGGATGGCCAGCGCCCGCAGAGCCTGCGGTTCAATCGGCTTGGCGACCACTTCATTGGCGCCGGCTGTGATTGCCTGACGCTCGATATCGGCATTCACTTCGGCAGACACGGCGATCACGGGCACATCCGACCCTTCGGCGCGCAAGCGGCGCATGGCTTCAAATCCATCCATCTCGGGCATGCGGAGATCCATCAGGACCAGGGCGGGATTCATGCTCTTCGCGGCCTCCAGCGCTTCAATACCTGTTGAGGCGACTGTGACGGTAAATCCGGCCGATTCCAAGGCACGCCGTGCAATCATCGCATTGACCGGATTGTCATCCGCGATCAGCACGCGCCCGGCGCCCGTCAGCTTTTCGGGTTCGTCCGCCGGCAGGCCGCCGGCTTTCACGACGAACACACGTTCGACCAGCGAGGACGCCCGCAGCGGCCGCACAAGCCAGCCGACACAGCCCATCGCCTTGAAGCGGGCGATGGCGCCCCGGTCTTCCGGACGCAGAACGATCAGCGCAGGTGCCTTGCGGGCGAGCGCGCGGATGGTCTCTTCCGACTGCTCCGCCCCGATCAGCAGGACATCGACCTCCGGCGGGACGTGACCAGACGACACATCAATGCGAACCGGCCGGGCCGATGCATCCATCAGGGCGGCGGTTGTCGACAGGCACGTTGCCGGCGGCAGACCGGCGAGCCCCACCACCGCATCCAGGACCGGCAGGTCATGCGTTGCCGGCAAGTCGGCCTTTTTCAGCGGCAGACGCACGGAGAAGCACGTACCGAGGCCTGGCTCCCCCGTCACTTCGATGTGTCCGCCGAGCAGGTCTGTCAGGCGCTTCACAATGGCGAGGCCGAGGCCAACGCCGCCATCCTTGTAGGCATCCTGGCGGCTGGACTGACGGAACGCTTCGAAAAGCCGCTCGCGGTCGGCCGGGGCGATGCCGGGGCCGGTATCGATGATCCGGTATTCCAGTCCATCCGGTTGAGCGCATATATCCAGCAGGACGGCGCCGGTTTCGGTGAATTTCAGGGCATTGCCGACCAGGTTGAACAGGATCTGCCGGATACGCCCCGCATCGCCGGAATAAGACGGCATGGGCAGGTCAGATGCACGCGCAGCAATATCGAGCCCGGCGGCGTGGGCGCGCGGGCTGAGCAGTTCGACCACTTCGCGGCCAAGACGGACCGGGCAGAAAGCCTCGGCCTCCAGCTCGATGGTGGAGGCGTCAAGGCGCGCATAGTCGAGCACATTGTTCAGGAGATCCAGCAGCCGGGAACCGCTGAGCCGGATAGCTTCGGCATATTCCCGTTGGGACGGCTCCAGCTCGGTTTCCAGCAACAGCGAAACTGTGCCGAGAATCCCGTTCAGCGGCGTGCGGATTTCATGGCTCGCCGCAGCGAGGAATGTCTCTTCCGGGCGCGGCTCGCCCGGCAGCAGGGGTGGCTTGGTCATGGAGGCATCCTGCAGCAGACGCTTTAGGAATTGTTTAAATCGGCCACACGTTTCGCGGCCGTTTTACTAACGGGCCATGGCCTGCGCGTTGACCCCTTCCCCCTGCCCGGCCGGACGCTGGCGGTAAGAGAGGGCCTCGGCAATGTGAACGCGGCGTACACCATCTGATCCGTCGAGGTCAGCAATCGTCCGGGCGACTTTCAGCACGCGGGAATAGCCCCGCGCCGTCAGGTTCAGCCGTCCTGCGGCATCCGCCAGCAACGCGCCCCCCGGCGGGTCGGGCCGGGCGACTTTTTCCAGTTCCGGCAGCGGGGCGTCGGCGTTGACGGGCCGGCGCGTATCATCCCCAGTCTCGCCGAACCGGTCGGCCTGGATATTCCGCGCTACCGCCACACGGGCGCGGGCTTCCGCAGTGCCTTCTGAAGGCGGCGGCAAGGCGAGGTCCACGGCGGTGACGGGGGGTGTGTCGAAGTAAAGATCAATCCGGTCGAGGAACGGGCCTGACAAGCGGGACTGGTATTGCTGTGCGCATCTGGGTCCGCGCGTACACGCAGCCGCCCCCGGGCCGCCTCCGCAACGGCAGGGATTCATCGCCGCGATCAGCTGAAACCGCGCGGGATACCGCACATGCCGGTTGGCTCTCGCCACCACAGCCTCCCCTGCCTCCAATGGCTGGCGAAGGCTATCGAGCACATTGGCTGGAAATTCCGGCAGTTCATCCAGGAACAGGACACCATGATGCGCCAGCGAGACCTCTCCCGGCTTCGCCTTGATCCCGCCGCCGACAAGCGCCGCCATCGAGGCCGAATGGTGCGGCGCCCGGAAGGGCCGCGTGCGCGACAGACGCCCACGCTCCAGCAGGCCGGAGATCGACTGGATTTGCGAAACTTCCAGCAGTTCCCGCGCACTGAGCGGTGGCAACAAACCCGGCAGGCGCTGGGCCAGCATCGACTTGCCAGAACCGGGCGGACCGCAGAACAGCAAGTTGTGCCCGCCCGCCGCAGCGATCTCCAATACCCGCTTGGCCCCCTCCTGCCCTTTTACATCTCTGAGGTCAGGACCGGGCGGCGGCTCGGCCAACAGGCCCGCCTTGGGCGCCCCGATCGCTTCACGTCCGGTAAAATGATTTATCAGGGAGATCAGGCTGCGCGCGGCAATCACGCTGCCCCCGGCCCAGGCGGCCTCGGCACCGCAGATTTCCGGGCAGATCAGCCGCAAATCCATCGACTCCGCCGCCATGGCAGCAGGCAGGACGCCGACCGTTTCCCCAAGGCCGCCATCGAGCGACAGTTCCCCAATGGCGGCATAACCCTCCAGTTGGTCGGCCGGGATCACCCCAATGATGGCCAGCATGGCGAGCGCGATGGCAAGATCGTAATGACTGCCCTCCTTGGGCAGGTCCGCAGGGGCAAGATTTACGATCACCCGCTTCGGCGGCAAAGCGAGCCCAAGCGAGGCAAAAGCGGCGCGTACACGCTCCCGGCTTTCGCCCACAGCCTTGTCCGGCAGACCGACAATGTGGAAATTCGGATTTCCGCCCGTGAGTTGTACCTGAACATCGACGGGCTGCGCATCCACGCCTTCAAATGCAAATGTGGTAACCCTGCAGACCATCGCCCGTTTCCCTTCCAGCGGGAAAATGGTTAACACGCAGACCCGAACAAATAAAGAACAAATTTGGTGTCAGGCCGGGGCACGATCCTTTACGGCGTCCAGCGCGGCATCGAGCACGTCCAGCCCGGCCCCTTCACGCGGCGCCCGTTCCGACAGGGTCCGCCGCCACAGGCGTGCGCCTGGCCGGCCATTGAAGAGACCCAGCATGTGACGGGTCATGCCATGCAGTCCGTCCCCCGCTTCCAGCCGCGCCGCCATGTAGGGGCGGTAAGCCTCCACCGCCTCGAAGGGCGAAACGACCTCCCCCTGCCCGAACAGGGTTGCGTCGACCTCCCCCAGAATGGCGGGCGTCTGGTAAGCTGCCCGTCCAAGCATGACGCCGTCAAAGCGCTTCAGGTGCTCCGTGCACGCCGCAATGTCGGGAATGCCGCCATTCAGGATAATGGTCAGGTCCGGCCGGGCCGTTTTCAGATCGGCGACCAGATCATAATCGAGCGGGGGAATGTCCCGGTTTTCTTTCGGCGAAAGCCCTTTCAGCCAGGCCTTCCGGGCATGCACGGTGAAGACCTCGCACCCGGCGGCAGACACCTTGTCGATAAAGGTGAACAGGGTCTCGCGCGCCGGCAGGTCGTCAATGGCGATCCGGCACTTCACGGTTACGGGAATGGAGACCGCCGCCTTCATCGCGGCAACGCAGTCTGCCACGAGATCCGGTTGCGCCATCAGGCACGCGCCGAACGCGCCCGACTGCACCCGATCGGACGGGCACCCGCAATTGATGTTTACCTCATCATAGCCGAAGCCTTCGGCGATGCGCGCCGCCTCGGCCAGCTTCTGCGGGTCGCTCCCGCCGAGCTGCAGGACAAGCGGGTGCTCGGCCTCACTGAAGCCAATCAAGCGTTGCCGGTTGCCATGGATCACGGCATCCGCTGTCACCATCTCCGTCCAGAGCAAGGCCCGTTTCGACAGGCACCGGTGAAATGCCCGGCAATGCCGATCGGTCCAGTCCATCATGGGGGCAATGGAAAATCTATAGGCTTGATTTATTTGCATTTTTTAAGTAGTTTCAAAGGGCTAAAACAAGAACGTGTGCACTTTTTTGGACCAATTTGCACACGCTTGTACCGGTTTTGATCTGTCTGTGCACACGGAGCGCACACGAAATGGCGACGATTGTAAAACTTCCCTCCGGAAGCTGGCGGGCCCAGGTGCGACGCAACGGGCGGTATGTCTCGAAGACCTTCAAGCGTCGTCGCGACGCAGACGGATGGGCCGTGGACATGGAACGCCGCATCGACCGCGGCGAAAGTGTCTCCAAAGCCCGTCCTAAACATCTCAATACACTTTCTGATCTCGTCGACCTCCACATCGCGGACATGCATGAATCCCGCAAGCCCCTGCGCCGATCGAAGTCCTACTCACTCAACAAGCTGAAACTCGATATCGGCCACATGCGCATCGATCAGATTGATCGCGAGACCGTCGTCGAATTCGGGCGCAATCGATCTCATGAAGGCGCCGGGCCTCCGACGATCGCGATGGACATATCCTATCTGAAGACAATCCTTCTGCATGCAAAAGCCGTGCACGGCGTCCATACACCTGTTGAAGAGATCAATCTTGCACGCGTTGCGCTCAACCGTCTTGGCCTGATCGGGAAGAGTCGCGAACGGGACCGCCGACCTTCGCAAGAAGAGCTCGATGACCTGTTCGAATTCTTCGACGCCAATGAGCGCTACCGCGCTCCGATGAGCCGGATTGTTCGTTTCGCGATCGCGACGGCCATGCGCCAGTCAGAGATCTGTTCAATACAGTGGGATGACGTGGATATGCGGCGGCGCATCGTTACGGTCCGTGACCGGAAAGACCCCAGACAAAAAGATGGCAATCATCAGAAAGTGCCGCTTGTAAATCTCACGGGCTATGACGCCTGGGAGCTCATCAATGAACAACGCCGGGCCAGCAACAGTACCGGTCGGGTATTCCCTCACAACCCACGCTCAATCGGAACCGCCTTCAGACGCGCATGCGCCGACCTCAATATCGAGGACCTGCACTTCCACGACCTGCGCCACGAAGGCACAAGCAGGCTCTTCGAAGCAGGGTTGAAAATTCAACAGGTCGCCCTGGTCACTGGCCACAAGGACTGGAAGATGTTGAAGCGATACACGCACCTCAGCGCAGACACGATTGTGGCTCTTGCCTCTGCCAATATACGATAGTGAACCCCTTTCCTGACTTCTGAGTTCGACGCTGCCTATCAGCGCCATTTGCTTTGCCATCATGATTTGTCTGATACATCCAGCTTCGTCAGCACGCAGGCTTCAGCCAGATCAGGATGCCATGGCCTTTGCGCGGGCCCAGTCGGCGTGCTCGAATGCACTCTCCATCCGGTTTATCTGGGCCCGCGTCTGGCCGACACACTGTGCAACATCTCGCCATTGGCTGACTGCGGCGCCAATCTCGACAACAATGGCAGCGGCCTGATCTTTGTTCAGCCCGAAATATGGCGCCTGTTCGATCGCAAGATCGATGGAGCAGGTTCCGTCCTCCGGGCTAATCATGGTCGTCAGCACGCGCGGCTTCACGTCCTGAGGTGTCGGATTAAGATCATAGGCTGGCGACAACACCCATCCCGACTTCCCTTGAAACAGGAATCCGTGATTGCGCAGATGATCATCAACATTCGAGATCAGGATGTTGAAGACCATTCGGCGGAACAACTCTGTTGCATCCCTTTTTGCGCCAGCTCCCATACGAGTCAGTTCGTCCATGATTTCCGGATAGCTGGACCGGTCGCCATCCTTCAATTGCAGCATCGACAAAGCTGACAGAAACGGGATGCGTCCGTCACCTTCCCGGTCGAACCGCCAGGATAGCAGGACGGGCCGTTGGCCAACATGCGTGAGATCGTGATCGGGACACCTAATGCCGGCCTGTTGCGCCAGTGTCAGCGCTATGTGCTCCCAAGCTTCGACGCAGTATTCGTCGCTCTCTTTGGGAAACTTGGCAATGGCAAGGCGGCCCTGGTTGTCCTGCACGGACGCTTTTGGACGTGCCCCGCCAAGGGAGGACCCAGGAGCGAAGATCATCTGAAGATCTTCGTCGGTTTCTTCACCGCGCTCGATCCGTTCAGCACTCTCCAACAATCTCCCAAGCATGATGAACCCCGGTACACCTGCCCCATTTGGTGCCTGGAACGCATCGTCATTCTCTTGCTTCAAACGCAAGGCACCGAGCCTCGATACATCTGCGACCCCCAGAAGGAAGTCCGTTTCATGCAAGGTTCGGGCGGCTCGGCCCTCTGCCTCTGCCCGGCGGCGCTCCCTTCGTCGCATCAATTGCCGCCCCCACGTATCCGGCGCGGAGTCCCCTATCGCCCCGAACATTTCCCGTTCCTGGTCTGGATAAAAGCGACCTCTGCCGACAGCCAGCGCAGGCTCGAGCGCAAACCGTTCCTTTTGCTCAAGCCAGTCCTCGTGGTACTCAAAGCTGACTGTTTCGCGGTCGCGCGACGGCGTCCGGTGGAGCGTTCCGACCCTGAACGTGCCGCCCGGCAAGCTGACATGAACCTCGACAGGCCCGGCCATCAGCGCGATCCCTTGCGCTGTTTATTTGCCCGCCGGTTCGTTGACGGGCTCGACAATTCAATCCCCAGGCGGTCCCGCGCCGGATCGGCAAGATCCGCCACGCCCTCCAGGAGGCCCAGCGCATTGAGCACCGATGCATAGATCCCCATGCTTACAGCCGGATCGCCATCCTCGATCCGCTTTAGTGTATTGCGCGAAGTGTGGGCCCGTTCGGCAATTACCTGTGCCGACAATTTCCGCCGCTTGCGGGCATCATAGATATCGTCGCCCAGTTTCGCCAATGTCCGGCGAACCGTGAGCGGCGGAGCATGAGGTGTGGGCATGATTTGATACCTTCGTTGAGCATATAGCGCCCAATATGCGCTATGAAGGTTTCATTTTCAAGATTCTACGCAGCTGATCGCACTTTGTTGGATAATTATCATCATAAGAAGACCATGTCACAACCGCGGAGAACTTAACACGAACAATAGTTGACATTTCACACATGAGTAGTCATATTGTTCGAAATTCGAACATTGGTGAAGTGAGGTGGTCCTGTTTTCCTGCACAGTTTTCCGGCCTTGCTAAGGCATATCCGGGTTATTGATCAGGCCGCTTTCTTGAGTTCGTTTGTCGCTCCAT
>MDTD01178982.1_pt1 | contig 44178 bp, 46 predicted proteins | sample 811221 | NCBI WGS metagenome assembly MDTD01 (sample SAMN05326646, study PRJNA326480) | marine metagenome | isolation source: seawater | place: Pacific Ocean: South West | collected 2011 | reverse complement strand
CCTCCACCAGTTGAAGATGTTCTTAATCGGCAAATGAGTCCTGTTCCTCCAGTAGCGTCATGTTAAAGTCTTAGTATATGATTAGATAGTTAGATAGTTAGTTAGATTATTTTTTATTTCACTAATTATTATATTACATTAGATATACGATGATATATTTTTTATTTGATCTTGATGATACACTTATTATTCATGATCATGGGAGGCATCTAAATTATGAAATGATACAACCGGATTATAGATTAAACAATTTATTAAGTAAACTACGTGGAGAATCTCATATTTATACAAATGGAACAGCTGGCCATGCTTTAGAATGCATTGAAAGAATGAATATCAAACATAATTTTACTAAAATTTACTCTAGAGACACATTGCCTTTCATGAAACCTGATTTTAGATCTTTTAAAGTTGTTCAAGGTGATATTCAGAGAAATTATAATGATAAGTTTTTATTTTTTGATGATCAATTAGATAATCTTAAGATTGCGAAAAGTTTAGGTTGGTTTACTTTTTGGATTCATCCTGATTATACAGAAGCAGGGAATTATTCATTCATAACAATGGCATTTCCAAATATTTATGAATGTTTAACTTACTTAGAAAATAAATATTAATACATCATATAAATGACAACCATAGATAATTCCAGATATATTATAATGATGAATAGTGATAAAACAAATCCACCTCCTATTATACAGAATTTAGAAGGTGACAAGGGTCGGAATGATTATATAGAACGAAAATGGACACTTTTTAAAGGAATTGAAAAAATTTTACAAAATGAGGAAAATAGATTAATACAAAATGATACTATAAAAAATTCTAATTGAAATATATAATGAATAATAAAATCATCAATGAGACTACCGATAAAACTAGCGATGAGACTACCGATAAAACTAGCGATGAGACTACCGATAAAACTAGCGATGAGGCTGGCGATAAATCAATCAAAGAATCAAAAGATCAATACACTTGTACAATCTGTATGAAAGAAGATTTAAATAAAGATGAAATATATTATACAAATTGTGGTCATGAATTTTGTAAACCATGTTTAGATGATTGGTTTAAGAGAGGTAATCAATCATGTCCTCTTTGTCGTTCGGAAATAAATTACTACAAACATAACGATGAGAAATATAAATTAATTATTCATAGAGTAGAAAGTGATGAACGGGGACAAGAACGCGTAAACCAACTACATCATATCAATTTAAATGATTTGATTAATCGTAATTTAGCCGTAAGAAATATAGTAAAAGCAAATATACGATTAAGATTTTATGGATTTTCTATGACATTCTTATTATTTTACATGATAAATAATTATCTTTATGAATTACAGAATATAAATGATCTGAATAATGAATTAAAAATATGTAACATAAACAATACACATTTGCAAGATAGTTTAAATACTTGTGAATCAAATAATCATTATCTGAGTATTGGATATTATGTTAGTATGTTTAATGGTGAATTGTCTAGAAGATGTTTTTATCCTTTAAAATTTTATAATATTTGCTTTAATAAATAAATATTTTTTCTATAATATATTATAAAATGAATTTAAGTGTTGAGCATGTTTAAATGATTGTTTTAGTTGCTTTTGCTATACATTACCTTATGCAGAATTGTGGGTGTCGCGTGGAAGGAATGAACCCAATCGCACCCCATGATAAGGAAAAAGGACAATGTTGTCATTGGGGGGATTGTAAAATTGGTTTACAGTGTGATGTGTCAGATATTGGAGATTGTAGTTTTGGATGGTCTGGTAAGTGCAGGCATCCAGGGAGATATCCAGAGGTTTAAAGCACTTCTTTCGCGACGACACCGTAATAGCAAAAAATTATTTTCATTCAATAGGGAGTATCTTTGGATTCAAATAAAATTTTATAATATTTGTTTTAAATAAATGAACTCTATCATATTTTTAACCGTAATTTTAGCGATTTATTATTATATCTACAATAATCATTATGATCGTTTTGAAGATAAATATCACTATTATTTTTATGGAATCGTAGCAGTGTATTTGATAATCTTATATATTTATTACTTCGAGTATGGATTATTTTATAGCTTGTTGAAAAATATATACGATGTGAATAATACTCCTTTATATTCGTTTAATTCCATGAATTCAAATGCTGAATTATTTCAATCACAATATCCCAATTTTAATATTAAACAAACACTTTTACAAAAGCAAAATGGTCGGTGTTACGCATGTAGTAATTTTATAATGAATGATGATTTACATCATACTAAATTAAAATATAAAACAGATTTGAGGAATGGTGGTCAAAATACAATTGAAAATATAGGTTTAGTATGTCCGCAATGTTTTAAATTTGTATAAGATTAAATATTTTAAATAAAATATATTATAATATTAATATGTATCCGCAATCACAACAAGGAATGGTGAGAGAGAAAAACCCAGCAGATATTTTAAATAATTTGACAGTTCAAAATATATTATCTGGTGTTGGAATTAAATCTTCTAATATGGATGATATACTTGAAGGATCTCTAGTAGATGTGGAAAATAGAATATCAATGATAAAAACAAAATTAGATCAAAATGATATGGTAGTTCAAGATAAAAAAGCACAAATTTCAGCGAAGATGAATGAATTTAATAGTAATTTAAAATCACAGAATGATTTATATAATTTCGGTGGTGGTGATAGTGAAAATAATTTATTTTCTCAATTAAAAGTTTACAGAGGTTCATTACTCTCAGATACAAGACAATCGTTGCAAAGTGGAGTTTTATCAAATGTCATGGGGATAGATGATTTATCAACTGATGACTCAAAAGATACATTTTTAAAGAAATTAAATGAGACAAGAATTTTTAAGGAACCCGAAAGGGAATTGACATATCTATCCATGGTAAAAGATATTCAGAATAGACGTAGAGGAGGTGAAAGAGGTCCTGATATAACAATGATAAACACTGATTTAAAAGGAATACAAAGGAAATATATTTCTCAGCTACAGAGTTTATTAAATTCAGTCGGTGCCGAAAAACCTTATTATACAGGTGTGAAAGATTATGGAATTATTGGATATCAGGATAATCGGGGTGAAGGATATCTTCAAATGCCCGTTATTATGAATAGTGCGAGATATAAATCTGCGAATGTAACAACTTATTTACATCATAACATTGAAAATGATTCATATATTGGAATTGATTATGATACATTTGGTGTCCCGGGTGTGGGGAATGCCACAAGTTTACAACTAAGAGATGTTCGTGCAGCAACTGATAATAATGAAGTTCCAGCTGATAAAACTCAAATAATTAGAACAAGGGGATCAAATATGGCATTATTTGTAGAAACAGAAGAAGGTAGTGGAGATAATCAAGGTCTTTCAGATTTTAAGTTAACTCCACCAGTTAATTTATCGGATAATGAAATGAATAATGTTCAGAGAGATTTAATGATACAACAACAAACCATGTATAATGGAGTTGAAAGCCCACCTAATATTATTAGAGGGACTGGTAGAATAATTAGAACAATTGTGCGAGGTAATGGTACATATATTGAAGCAACTGATTCACGTAAGTGTTTAGCTGGATTAATCCCTTTTGATGAATCTTTATTCATGAATTTATTAGATGAAAAACAAGGTGGCATGATTCAAAATATTAATACTACATCTGGTGTTACAGACACACCTATTAAGTGGAGAGGTGAAGAAATTACTATACAAAGAGGTAAACCAAATAGTTTATATAGTAAAAAAGAAGAACTTAAATCAGTAAATGAAATATTTCCAAAATTGAAAAAGGGTTTAACTGATACATCTGATTATAATATGATAAATGTATTAGAATTAAAGGAAATATGCGAAGAATTCTCAAAAGAAGTATTAAAGTGTAATGAAAATGGTCAAGGGGATGGATGGGATGGATTGGGTTGGTTATTTACTCCATCGACTAACGATGAAATTACTGGAGGAGATTTCAATCCTGAATATAGAGATAATGGTGCTAATCGACATCTCATGAAAGCTAATTCACAAAATATACGTGTAGTGTATAAACAAGTTAGTAATATCGGTGGTTTACAGTTGGGGAGTGTATATCGATCGGTAGAAAATGATGATATGAATGACCGAACCAATGCAGCAGCCATGACAGATGCTTTAGATATAACAAACTATGATAATTTAAGACCTGCATATACAAATTCTGATGAGAGACGGGGTAAGTTAATAGATTATGCTGATTTAATTGATACAGATGAATGGAATTTTTCATCATCCAGCGAGAATGCTAAAAACATAGCGGAATTAACAAGGAGGCGATGTATTTTATTTTTGTTTCATTTCTTAGAAAAAGCATTTAACGCAACATGGTATTGTTATAGAGGAGGTGAGACAGGAAACTACAAAGTCGTTTTAGATCCGAAAGAAGTTTATAAGAAATTATCTGATTGGGATTCTGTTCAAAAGTGGTGGTCTTACACAAAGAATTCAACTAAATGCGTAAATAGTGCTGGTGCAGTATGTACCTATAGAGGTGAAAATGGAAGTGAACTTCTACCTGAACAACTAAGTCCAGCTGAATGCTTATTATGCTTTGCCAGACACTTATTTATAGGGAGGGGTAAACCAGCTGATAATGGAATGGGTTGCCGAAACGCATGGGAGAGTGACGCAATGCTGTGGGATGCGATTGAAAAGTTATTGCCTAAATTATACCGTTGTGCTATAGTAATCAAAAATAAAGAAACTGTTAAAAATTTTTATACCAAACTCAATACCCTTAAACAAACAAGTCCACTTTTAAGTGAAGCAAAGAAAGTAGGAAAAGAAAAAACATCACGTTCTTCTGCAACAGATGATAAATTATTAAATGAATACCCACCCGATATATATAGAGATTTATTGATAAAGATGTACGATATTGATTCTAATGAAGGTGAAAGAAAATATTGTTGTTGTAAGAATGAATGGAGTGGATTTTCTGGGGGAGAAATTGGAAATATAACACCTTGTGATGTATGCGCTGTAGCTCACTATTTCTTTGATATGCCTGAAGCTGTTTCTTCATATGATTATCGGTTGTATAATGATGAAAATTCTCCAGAAATAAATAGATTGGAAGCAAATGTAGATGAAAATTTTAGGACAGTAAACGGTGCCGGAATATTATTAACAAATAGCGCAAAACATGCTGTAAGTGATTGGCATCAATATACTCTGTCTACGAATACCTCAGGTGATATTCGGGATGAAAATGGAAATATATTAAAGGGTCTTAATGAACCATTTAATCCACAAGAACAAATACGTATAAAAAAAGCGACTTCTGTATTAAATTTTGATACCAAACAGAATAGTATAAATTATGGTTCTTATGTTGTAAATGATCCAAACTATGCGAAAAAAGAAGCAGAATATAAACTAAAATGGCCTAAGATATTTATTAGTTTTGAACAAAACCCTACTACAAATCGCAGTGTTTTTACATTAGGAAATCGTGAGAAACCTGATCCCAGTACTACTAGTGCGAGAAAATCTCATATACAAAAACATTGTAAAGAAGGGACACCACCTTATCCTATCAAGCATCTTAATTTCAAAGCATATCTCATAGACAATGGTCCGTTATTCTTTGATATGAAACGTATTCATGGTCAGGCAAAGAATATCTTAGTAAACTATATTTCAGGATGGGAAGCGAGAAAAGAAAGATATGATATATCTAAAAAAGATAAAGTGGATAAAAAACAAGATCAGAGAAAAGATGTATTAGATTCATCAAAACCACAAGGTGATGTAGAAAAGAAATCAGATGCTAGTTTAACTGAAGTAGAACAGACTGTGAGTACATCAGAAGAAATTCCAGGAGATAAAATAGAAGATCTTTTACCATATGAAGAAAAAGGCTTAGATGAAACTGTATCATCTCCCATTGAAGAAGCTAAGAGTAAACAAGTAGTGGAATTTTCAGATTATAAAGAATTAGAAGATGAATATAATAGAGTGAAACAGGAGATATCTCGTAGAAATTCTTTGCTAGAAGATATGATCAGTTCTTACCGAGAGAATAAGATGATTGATACAAGTGATAGAACTGCTCAAAGAATAAGAGAAGAATCTGATAATAAAAGAATCATGGTAATGCGTTCTAAAATAAAAGAATTAGAAAGAAAACAAAAACAACAACTTAACTTTTTAAGAGTTGCTATGTCAAATATGCAAGAAAAATTTGAAATTTATAAAAAACAAGAGGAAGAAATTAATCAATTTAAGGAAAATGAAAGAAGATCTAAATTAGAATCTGAAATGAATCGCTTGGTTGCGAATCAGAAAGAAAAAGATTCTAAACATATGAGGGATTTACATATTCAAAATTTAAGAAAAAAACAAGGTGAGTATATGGGATTATCAGAAGATTCATTACATGGTGATTACGATATCATGAGATTAAATTCTAAGATGTCTTCTCGTTCTCTTCCACCGATATATTCTGAAGTAAAGAAAGCGAAAAAACCCAAAAAGAGAACCCAAAGCAAGAAAAGAGCAAATAAGAGAAATTCACAAAAAAAGAAAAAAACACCTAAGAAATAATTAAAAACATCCGAATCTTCTCGTTTTTTCTTTATCAGGAGATAATTCTGACCACTCCCCAATTGTATAATTATCACTCATTGAAAGATTACATCTAGCACAGATTGGTTTTAAATTATTTATATCTAATGTACCTCCTTTACTTTCAGGTGTATCATGACCAACATGAAAATCAAAGACTGTCATATTATTCTTACACCATTTAATATAACATTTACTTTCATATTTTTTACCAACAGTAGTTAGCCAACATTGTTCTCTAACTGCTTTCGGAATATTTTGTTTACGTGTCATCTTAATTATATATAGTGATATTTATTTAAATATAATTTATGAGGTTTAAATGATAAAAACTTACTACTATGCAACAGATTGTGAGTATAACCCGATGTATTTATATTCCCAAGTTCGATGAAAAGACTGATGAATATATAGATGTTTCACCTTATAAAAAATATGAAAGAAATCCTATTCAGTATGAATGTCGTTGTAGAGCAGGTAGTATAATGACAAATACAACAACATTTAAGCAACATGTAAAATCCAAAACCCATAAGGATTTCATTAAAAATTATAAAAAATATTATGCTGAATTGGATTCAGCAAAAGATACAATTAAAAAATTAAGAATTGAAAATGAATTTTTAACAAGAAAGAATATTAAATTACAAAAACAAATATATGAATTAGAAAATGAAGAATTTCATGATGTTGAATAGTTATTTTAATTATTCAAAAAAATATTTTATAGTATTATAAATGTTTGGTTTAAAAGATCAAGATTTAATGTTTGTTTTGTTTGTTGTATTCGGATTTTTCCTTGCTAAAATGTTAAGTAGTAAAAAAGAAGGGATCAACATGCAAGATTGCCCGGCATATGATAAAGTGATTTCAAATGGTCATTGTGATGGCGCAGGTGGTGAAGATTTTACTTTAACAAAGGAATGTTGCGAAGATTTAAAAACTATAGATAATAAAAAATGTAAAGATGCTATATATCAGTCTGTTCCAAAACCGGGAGCTGATATAATAAATAATAATATAAATGAATGTAAAAGAAGGAAAAGAAGGGAGAATGCTATTAGTAAATGTAGCAATGATTATCGCAATTGCATTTGCGATGGTGGCACGGAAGCTGAGTGTAACCGTTTAGAGAAGAATCTAGAATATGAAGGTATTAAATGCAGTGATATAGAATACAATAAGAATGTAGAGGAATTATATTGTAAAAAAAGGAAGAATGCTATTTTTCTATGTAAAAATTATTGGAGCAATTGCATGTGCAATAGTGGCACGGAAGCTAAGTGTAACCGTTTAGAGAAGAATCTAGAATATGAAGGTATTAAATGCACTGATATAGAATACGATAAGAATGTAGACTGTCCAGTATTGTTCTGGACAGATTGCGATTGGGAGCCGGAATGTCCGCCGGGATCGCGGCCGTGGCCCGGCGCGTATCTCAGCACAGATGGATGCTTCCCAGGTTTTACCCGTGCGGGATGCACGCGCTCGCCGAGGCGGACTCTGCCACAGTGATCCTGAGGCGCCTCCCTGCGCGTGGTCGCTGCAGCACAAGTGGGTGCTTCCCAGGTTATTCGAGACGGGGATGTTTCTAAGATACTCGGTTTTATTAATTATTTTTATTATACATACTATTTTATCATTATCGTGGATGTAATTACTTTGATCTTCCTTTTTACAAGCATTCCCTCTATCAATAGGATTAACTATCCCCTTTAACTCTTCCGAATCACCTACCTAATGAATTTTTAACGAGAAAGAATATTAAATTACAAAAACAAATATATGAAGAATTTCATGATGTTGAATAAATTATAGATAAATTGTTTAAATTTAATTTTTATTTTCTGATAATTACTTAATTATGTCTAATTTCTTTTTAGATTCGGTTAAAAAAGATACAAGTTTAACTTCATTAAATGAAAGAAATGATTTAACTCGTTTGGCATATAGTAATAAGAGTGCTGATATCCCTTTAAAAAACAATTCAAGGACAGATAGATTTGAACCCGATACATTTATTAATAATAAAGAGAGTTTTGAAAGAAATAATTCTCGTATAAATTCATTAAATGATGAAATTAGGGAGTTAAAAAATAAATTAAAATTAGTTTATGAAAAAGATAGTGAAATTCAGAGCCTTAAAAATGAAAAATCACAATTAGAATCAAGATTAAAAGAATCGGAGAGACATCAAAATGAAAATAATAGATTAAGATTAGACAATGATTCATTAAAACGAGAATTAGACATGCTAAAGATAACTGGTTTAGAAACTGATAAATTAAAATCTGAAAATGAAATGCTCAAAAGGAAATTATTAGAACTAACTAAAGAAGATAATAAAAATAAAAATACAGATGAAGTGAAAGAAATACAAGATACAGAAGAAATAGAAGAAATAGAAGAAATAGAAACAGATGGATATTCTAAAGAAACTGTATCTGTAGATGTTCCGAAATTAAAAAATATATTATACAACAGATTGAAATCGTATCATGAAAATCATATTGAAAAATTAATTTCACAATATGGTTTAAATGAAAAAAAAGAGATTGAAAAAGAAACGATGGAAAAAATACTATTAGAAGCTATTCATGTTTAAATTATTGTTTATTCTTAAGTGTTATAAATAATTCACTAAATCCAAATGTCAATGACATCATGAATAATAGAGCATACATTTTATCTCTTGTTCCATTTATTTGATATAAGATTGATGCGGTATAGGATATAAATAGTAATGTAACTAATCCACCATATTTAGATATACGACAAGCAAAACTTTTTTGATTACTCTTTGTATCATTTTCAGTCTTTGTTTTATATGAACATTCTTGTAAAAATAATGATTCTATCACGAAATTGAAAAATATTAATACAAACATCATCACATATACTGGGATATTACTATTTCCTACTCCAAAAGTGTTTCCAAAAATGGCTATATCACCACCCGTACTATAGTTTATGAAAAGTATAAATAATAATATCAGAAATATAGATGAAGTAATAAATCTAAATATATATTTATTATTTTCTTTTGAATTTCCATAATTAAAGTTCCCAGTTATGAATCTTTTAAATAATAAATCAGATGTCATGTAATTTGGATTACTGTCATCATTCCCATACAATGAAAGTAAAACTGGTGCTTCATTTATAAATATTATGATTAGTGGTAGTAATATTATAAATATATATTTATATTTGTCATCTAAAAAACTTAATATTGGGGTTTGGGCATCAATCTTGTATAATAAGATAATCATTAACATCAAAATTGCAAACAAATATAAAACAACAAATAATATTCTTGATGTAGTTGAATCATCTATATTTTTACCTGAATTAAACATTAAATTACCACTAAATGTATCTTTCCAATCACAAGTTTTCTTGTTTTTACTAGTATCTACTAACTGTTGTATTATTGTAGATCCAAACCATGTAACTGATATCATAAAAATCATTATTTTCATCTTATATTCCAACACGGATGTAGAAATTATAACTGCGAATAAAATAAAAAGATTACCTAATTCCCACCAATTTAATCCTTTACCCAAATTTTTGATTAATATTAAACCAGTTATGATAACAGCTAAAATAGGAGTTAATAAATTATGAACTTCATTAGGGACCATAGTTATATAATATGATACTATAAAAAAATAAAGTGATAAAATAGGTCTCGCCGGGATTTGAACCCGGATCATTGGATTCAAAGTCCAAAGTGCTAACCATTACACCACGAGACCAAATCAATTATTCTAATTGAGTTATTCACCATCAGAGTCGAACTGAAGAACTATCATTAAAAAATAATGATCGCTTTACCTCTTAAGCTAGTGAATATATGATAGCGGTGGGATTCGAACCCACGAAGCATGATGCAAGAGAACTTGAGTCTCTCCCCTTTGACCGCTCGGGAACGCTACCTTTGACTTATAAAAGTCTTTACCTAAGGATAATTACCTAGGCAATTTTACCCTATATGGGACTCGAACCCACAACCCCCAGATTAGAAGTCTGATGCGCTATCCAGTTGCGCCAATAGGGCTTATTGCTTTCTCCATGAGAAAGACTTATGCTCCACCATGGAGACTTATTCTCCAACATGGAGACATATGCTTTCTTCCTAAGAAAGACTTTTGCTAGAGGTGGGATTTGAACCCACGAAGCGTGACGCAAGCGATCTTAAGTCGCTCCCCTTTGACCGGACTCGGGAACCCTAGCGTACTTTAACGATAAGATACTTTTCCTTACCGAGTTTATTAAGGTAACTACACCTTCTCCTCCAGTTGGGCTCGAACCAACGACCTACCGGTTAACAGCCGGGTGCTCTGCCTGCTGAGCTATAGAGGAATTTCTCAACAACCGGGATCGAACCAGTGACCTAAGGAACTACAGTCCTCCGCTCTTCCATCTGAGCTATGTTGAGATAGTATCACGAGGGGGATTTGAACCCCCGACCACTCGGTTAAAAGCCGAGCGCTCTGGACCATGCTGAGCTACCGTGACAATTTTTATCACTCCATACCAACGGACCACTACTGTCCAGATGATAAAATAGCGATAATGGTTATATTATAATTGTGCCCTCCATATAATTTTACCTATTTTTTCGTGTGACGACAAACTTAATATTCTGAATAAATTAATATGATATAAATTAATCATATTAATTAAACTATTCTATATATATACCGTTTACCGAACTGCTTAAGACCAGTTAATCTCTATCACGAGGGGGATTTGAACCCCCGGCCACTCGGTTAAAAGCCGAGCGCTCTAGACCAGGCTGAGCTACCGTGACAAATGTCATTTAGTGACTGACAAGTCACTGTTCCATGTGGGGCTTGAACCCACGACCTCGAGCTCATAAGACTCGTGCTCTAACCAGCTGAGCTAATGGAACTCCAAATATAACAATTTTGAGAATGAATGTTATTCTCAACTACAATCTATATTGTAGTCTTATCTTTAAATATATTTTTATTAAACACACACTGAACAATATTTTATTCTTAAAAGAACAATATTTTGAAAAAATTTGATTTCAATATATTCTTTCTTATTACATAACAACAAGCAAGCAAACAACAATAGAAGTCTGAAATAACAAGAAGTATATATTATCAGCAAGAAAGAGGACAGTCAATAAAGAACAACAAAGGACCACACAGAGCATGGCATCTCTCTCATACGAGCTTAATGGTCGCAACAACCTAGTCGTCACCGCGTCCGACATTGGCCTCATCATTGGTAAGGGCGCTTCTGGACTGAAGCGAGTCATTTCGGGAGCTTGGACAATGTACGAACGTCTACAAAGCTCCGAAAAGCGCATTGACGAAGAAAAGCCAAAGCTGAGGATTGTCCTTAAGGATCATGAAGATGGTATCCAGGCGGAAATCTTTTCAGAGTCTGAAACGATGCAGAAGTTGGCGCAGAAGTCTCTGGATCGCAGTGTTGAATTTGTCCTGAAGAAGAGGGAATCTACCGTCTCTCTCAAGACAGAATTCTTCTTGGTGGATCTCCCAGAAAGACTCATGGGGAAGCTTATTGGTCGTGGTGGCGCTGGACTAAAGCGACTACAAAATGATATTATCTTTCGGAACAAGAGGGTTATGATCAATCCAGATGACGTAGAGACCGCAAAGACAGCTAGAATTCGGGTGGATTCTCTAGATGTAGAACCAGATGAAGATGGTAAGAGCGGAAACATCATAGAGAAGGGCGAGCAGAAGAATACATCCTTCCTTGGATGGCCTCCGGAAAAGGACGATGATTTCGAACATCATGTCAAGCTGACTCTATCTTTCAAGCGTGGGGTTGCTCCACTGAAGGAAAGGGATCTTTACATTCAACGCTTCAGCGAAGTTGTCGTGAATCGTATCAATCAGATCAAACAGGAAGACGATGATCAAATGGACGAAATTAACGAATGTCTTGGTTTTGATGAAGAGTAAGTGTAAGTAGACTATAAATAAATTAGAATTGTCCTATATCAAAAAATTTATTGATACTATTAGTTAGACCAGTATTCATTATTATTTTTTTACCTTTCATCATCATTCCATCTGCCGTGAATATATCTTTTGTAAATTCATCTGAACAATATCTATTATTCTTTCCACATGTACATTTAATATTTCCGTAATTATCAATGCCATTGTAAACTCCTTCCGGAAAGCATGGATCCGCTTCATTAAATTCTCTACTTTTCATATTATCTCTGTATACACATCCAATACATTTTTGAATGCATCTTCCAGTAATAGGACATTTCGCATAACCATCAGGGCATTTTCCATCCTGAAGTTGAATCTCACCTAAACCAGTGTCAGTTATGAATGTGTTTTCCCAATCACTAAAATCTTTAAATCCTTCTATCCCATTATCATCTTCTGTCGGATTCATTTTTTTATTGATTACTTGTTTTGACTTAGGTTTAGTAATAATTGGTGTAGGTTTAGCAATAATTGGTGTAGGTTTTTGTTTTGGCATAACATCAACCTTTTCATTATAATTATTTACATTATAACTGGCAAAACCTCTCTGAATAGATATATCATTCATCCTTGCGGTTTCTTTAACATCTTCCGGCATAACCTGTTTCATGGGGTCTTCTTCACAATTAAAGCGATATGGTGAAGTTTCATCTCCCACACATTTCCTTAACATATCCGAAGCTGGTTTTAATTCTCCATCCAAATAAAAGCATCTTAACTGTTCTTCCATTGATGTCATAGTATAATTAATATAAATAATATAAAAAATTTGATTTATTTACTTTATTTATTAACAAAAGTATATGGAGGATAGTATTCAATCAAACACATGCGAAATAATTAAAATTGATAAAAAGACAATTAATGATATCAAAAATCTGAAGGAACAATTCCTCGCTAAAAAGGAAAAAATAAAAAAAGAAATAATTAATGATCTTCAAAATATGAAGAAATGATATAAATTTGATTTACGATTATGTTTTTTTTGTTAGACACACAACAAACTCTATACTAAAGAACCGTCTAAACAAACTAACTCATAAGACAACTACAAGGGCAAAGACAAAGGCAGAGGCAGAGGCAAAAGCACAACACCAAGAACATGGAGGCACAGTACACCTGGCTATCCCTTGGCCAATCGGGTAAGGATAAATTACCTGAATCCATCGTCGAAATCACTGGGGCTCTTATCAGCGACCCAGCTGTCTTTAAGGCAGAGATTGAAGACAAGATCTGGCCAGATATAACCTTGTGTATTCAGGGTGAATTGAAGAGTTCCGGTGAAGGCAAGCCAGCATCAAACTTCCGTTACGAGAAAGACCTAGCTCTCAATTCCAATGTCATCACCAATCTCACCTATCTCTTTGATTGGCACAACAAGATGAACGATTCAAAACCCATTTTCATCACCTCAATCCCTCGCTCGATGCGAGATTATTCGTGGTTCATCAAAGAAGACGGCACAATGATTCGCAAGGACCAAAAGTGGCGGCGACGCAAGGAAGACCCCAGGGACCCTGTAAGTCACCATGGATTTCCAGGTGGGGAAGACGCATTGGATAAGGAGGATGATGTATTCATGCGATTCCTTTCAGCAAACTGTATTGAGAAGGAACAGATGGTCAAGATCCGAGAGTGCTGCAAGGGTGCCAAATATCACACATATCTCGCAGATATGTTAGCATTCTTGTATCAACTGAAGTGCAATGAGAAGGAATTTTCAACAACATTCTCGCCAGAGTACAGGGTTCCACAAGTGGATAACGACGGAACAAAAGATCAACTGTATTTCAACCGTTCCATGGGTTCATCTGGACACGTATTCATGTGTCCGAAGTGGGAATCGGTTTCCGGGATTTACCAAGATTTATACGAAGCAGTCTCTCTTGAAGAAAATGATACGAAGGCAAAGATCCGGAAGCATCTTAAAGAAAATGATATTCAGCGTTGGACTGACTTTTCGGCGAATGACACAGATGACGCATTCACAATCCTGATGATGATTCACGCATTTAATGGTCTTGTTGATGAAAGGAATGAACATGGTTGTGCTGAAGGTGTATACTATTATCCAAACGAAGAAGACAAAGTTGTTCTCGACAAGCTGCACGAATCACTCGAGGATTGGCGTTCTCAGCTTTAGTTGTAAGTAATTAATAGTAAGTAAAATAATATCAAGTAATTATTCATTAAAAAATTATATAATTATTTTTTTGTGATAATGTTAATCTGGTTTAATCTTCCTCTTCACTATCTACAATAAGATAAGTATCTTCTAATAAAGATTCATTTTTTATCCTAGATTTCATGTTTGGAATATCAATGAATTCTATATTTTCTGAACAGTGTTTTATAAATTCTTCATCATTTAGTTTTTCTTTAATAGATAACTTATCTTGAAATATAATATCAATAACTTTATCTATTAACGGATTGCGTGAGTCTAATTCATACGATTCATTTGATTTCATGTTAAATAAGTAAAACTTTCTAGGTTCATCGAAATCTTCTTTATACAACCAAGCATAAAATATTAATTGTATCTTATGTGAAATATTTAATGATTCGGTACATTTTAGTTCATATACTGAATTAGGTGAAAGTATATCAATATATCCTCTAATATTTATAGAATCACCCTTGTATTTATAATTTCTCTCAACTCTTACTTCAAACTGAAGGTCTTCTTCAGTTATATAATCATTTAATCTTTTAAAGGATCTTTCTATCACATGTGGTTTAATCCAATCATATGTATCAATCTGATTCAGATTTGATTGAATGCCAAGATCTATTGATTCGCCGAGATTAGACAAGAGTAGGAAATCGCTTATTTCATTGCAATCTAATTTTAAACGGTTTAGTGAACGAGTAAATACATTGTTAACATTTTTTTCTTGTCTTCTCACTAATTCCTTTCTATATTTTTCGAGGAGCGAATTATTACCCGTTTTAATATATTCCCATAAAGCAGGTATCGCTTCCCCATTAAGCTCAGAAACATTTTCGGTCAATCTTTTCACGAATATTTCATTAGGGACAGGGACTATCCCCTTTTCTTCTGATTTTTTGGTATATAAAATATCTAATATCGGTATTAATTGTGTTTCATTCTTTTGACTAATATATCGTGTGATTTGAGTTACTGAGTATTCTAGAGTTTTTTCTTTTTTGAAATCGTCCCCTATTCTATTCAATATACATTTATTGCGATTAAGAACTTGACAGTATGATTTTTTATCTAATTCACTTAAATCCATTCTTATGAATGGAAGTTTTTTACGGTTTATATCATGAATAATATGAAGTCTTTCAGTTGCCCTAGTTAGTGCCACATAAAGTGGTTCAACACATTCTTCTGGATTATCATACATATCTGTATAAATCTTATAATATGATTCATCGCATCCTAAGACGAAAACACATTTCCTTTCTCTACCTTTTGAACGATGAAATGTTGTCATCGTAATTTTACCTTTCATGTGCTCTTCATTTATTGATCCATCATCTCCTGGTGGGCGATAAATATCTATTTTTTTGCCATTTATATGTTGATTAGCTAAATACGAATCAAGTCCATTAATAGCACCACTTTTTAAAGTTGGTGCTAAGATAAAGAAGTCATCATATTTATATCCACGCTTGTTAATCAAACACTTTATGGTTTTATAAATGTAATATTTGAATTCTTCACTGTATGTATCATCTATAATATATTTTACGGGTTTTCCTTTTTTATTAGTTTTGATGCGCTCTTCATTTAAAACCACTTCATTCATGAATTGTGACATTGGATCTGTTAGTCTGAAACTAACTGATAGCTTGTATTCCTTAAAATTACCATTAAACAATTTCGGTGAAAGTGTTAAAAATCTACTATCTGCTCCTTTAAATTGAAAAACAGCTTGCTTTTCGTCACCAATTATAAGATAACTTGGATTAATTTGTAGATCATCTATGACCTTAATTATAAACTTATAATGTAAATGTGTCATGTCTTGTGTTTCGTCCAAGATAATCAAATCATATTGTTTAGTTAATCTAGGTTGTATTTGATATCTTAGTATATTATATATGTCTTCATCCTGACTGGCATTTTTATCATAATATTTTCGTGGCAATGAATTATAACTATGAATATCTAAATTCCTTAGACCCATTTTTTTCATTTTCAATCTAGCATCTGTTTTTAGATCAGAACTAAATGTTAATAATAGTATCTTTCTATTCGGCAATTCTTTAGCTATGTGTAATGCTAAAGTTGTTTTACCTGCTCCCGGAACAGCATTTACAAAACATGAATAATCTTCTTCTATTGCTAATTTAATTTCTCTTTGTTCTTCACTGAGTGAAACAGAATCACTCATTATGATAAATTATTTATGTTTATAATCGAATAAACATATCAAATTTTAAAAAAATATTTAAAAGATTGATATCATACTATGAATATATAATATGGTAGCAATTGGAATCGATCTTGGAACAACCTACTCATGTGTTGGATGGTGGAAGGATAATCGTTGTGAAATTATAGCGAATGATCAAGGTAATCGCACAACACCTTCTTATGTATCATTTACAAATGAAGAGCGTCTAATCGGTGATGGGGCTAAGAATCAAGCATCCATGAACCCTGAAAATACAATCTTTGATGCGAAGAGATTAATTGGACGTAAGTTTGATGATCCAGCAGTTCAGAATGATATTAAAAATTTTCCATTCACTGTAGTGTCAGAAGATAATAAACCTAAGATTCAAGCAACTTATAAAGATGAATTAAAAACATTTCAACCTGAAGAAATTTCATCCATGGTCTTAACTAAGATGAAGGAAGTTGCTGAAGCATATATCGGTGAAAAGGTAACTGATGCTGTAATCACCGTTCCGGCATATTTTAATGATTCTCAGAGGCAGGCCACAAAAGATGCGGGTCATATCGCTGGCTTGAATGTCCTTCGTATTATTAATGAACCAACCGCGGCGGCAATCGCATATGGTCTTGATAAGAAAGAAGAAGAAAAGAATGTATTAATCTTTGATCTTGGTGGTGGAACATTTGATGTATCTTTACTAAGCATTGATGATGGTATTTTTGAAGTGAAAGCAACTGCTGGAGACACTCATCTTGGTGGTGAAGATTTCGATAATATCCTTATGAAGTATTTTATTGATGAGTTTAAGCGCAAGAACAAGATTGATATTAGTGGGAACAAGCGATCTCTGAGGAGACTTAAGACAGCATGTGAAAGAGCTAAGCGTACACTATCATCAGCCGCAACCTCTTCAGTAGAATTAGAATCCCTTTGTGAAGGAATTGATTTTTTCACGAGTATCAGTAAGGCACGATTTGAGAGTTTATGTATGAATTTATTCCAACAATGTATTAATCCAGTAACACGGGTTCTTCAAGATGCTGGAATTTCTAAGTCTAACGTTCATGAAATTGTCCTTGTTGGTGGTTCCACTCGTATTCCTAAGATTCAAGAGCTACTCAGTCAATTTTTTAATGGAAAAGAACTGAATAAAGGAATTAATCCAGATGAAGCAGTTGCATACGGAGCAGCGGTTCAAGCCGCAATTTTATCCGGTGGAACTTCTGGAAATGATTCAGCAGATCAGATTCTATTACTTGATGTTGCCCCTTTATCACTTGGAATCGAGACAGCTGGGGGTGTCATGACAAAGCTTATCGAGAGAAATACTACGATTCCAACAAAGAAATCTCAAACATTCAGCACATTTGAAGATAATCAAGATTCTGTTATGATTCAGGTTTTTGAAGGAGAAAGAGCAATGACAAAGGATAACAATGAATTAGGTAATTTTAAGCTAGAAGGTATCCCACCAGCTAGAAGAGGGGTTCCGCAGATTGAAGTTTCATTTGATGTTGATGCGAATGGTATTATGAATATTGAAGCCAAGGATAAGGGTTCTGGTAATGTTCAGAATCTTACAATTAAGAATGATAAGGGTAGATTATCTCAAGAAGACATTGAACGCATGGTTCAAGAAGGTGAAAAGTTTAAGGAAGAAGATCAAATGAATCGCGATAAGATTGAAGCAAAGAATAAATTAGATTCTCTGGTTTATCAAACTCGCTCTACAATTGAGAATGATCAAGTTAAGAGTAAACTAGAAGAATCTGATCTTAAGACTGTAACAGAAACATTAACCGAAACCGAATTATGGTTAGAAGAAGAAAGGACAAAGGATGAATATGATAACAAGATGACTGAAGTCAATGGTATATTAAATCCTATCTTGATGAAGGTTTATAGCGAGGGTGGGGCGGGAGATAGCATGCCATCAGCTGTACCTGAAAGTTTTTCTCAAGATGAAGGCGGTGATTCTAAACCGACAATTGATGAAATTGATTAAATAAAATATATCCATTGTTTATAATGAAAGACATTAGTTGTATCGTTGGTATTACTTTTTTAGTTGGTGGGTTATCTATGTCTATACTTAAGAGAGATACTAGTATTTTTTCTAATTTTTACAATCTATTAGATGCTGAACAAAAAGATATTTATGATAAAATAGTAAAAGAAAGAATTTCAATTTATTTTGCTGGCATGTTGTTAGGTATAGCATTAGGTGCTTATTATTATTACAAATATCCAAGTGATAGTTACAGATTATGTAAATTTTTAGCGATCATTTATCTTGTCAAACTGGGATTTTATTATGTATATCCTAAAAGACCTTTAATGTTGTATTCATTAAAAAATCAAAAACAAGTCGAAGCATGGGCAAATATTTATACTGAAATGAAATCTAGATGGATTAAAAGTATAATGATTGGCTTTGTGGGTTATTTACTAATCGGTTTAAATTATTAACGATTTGAACTTAACTTATATGTATATTTTTCATAGAATTCAATACTTTTTGCCAAACAAAGTAATCCTAAAATAAGAATAGGATAAATACCATATTCCGATTTAGGATCTCCTGTAAGACAATAATGAAGGGCAACTAAAAATGCCAAAAATGATATCACGGCTGATGCCATATATAAATTACTTTCTTCTCCCATTTATATTATAAAATATAATTATTTTATCTCTTATATTTAACGCTTATTATATTTATACTTGTAGAAATTCATTACTTTATCGCCCAGGTTTTCTGAAACATGAAATTTTAAATAAGGATTAAAATCTTTTACATATTTCTCTGTCTTTAATCTTTGTTCTCTCGATGGTTCACTTAAAATATTAGATTTACAATCTCTATTCTCATATTGTAAATGATATGGAATCATATGAAATCCTAAAGATCCCTTCTTAAATGGAATTCTTGTATAGTTCCGAACCATTGACTTAGACATTTCTACTAATTAATCATATTGAATTATTTTTTAAATAATTATATTAAAGAAAAGAATATATTTCCCTGTAATATATATTATGGAAACAAACATAAATAATTCTCTATTAATTCCTCCTATTATAAGGATAAATAACAATGTATTTTCAATGTTTACTAATATTGAAAATAATTTTACTAATGCAACCATGACTGGTGGAAATAATACTGGTGAGATAAACAATGGTGTATCAGAAGAATTTAAAAATAACTTAGAGGAGATTGTAGCTGATGAAGAATTTATTTCAAAAGAAAAACAATGTAGTATTTGTCTGGATGAATTTAAATTAGGAGATAAATATATAAGATTACCGTGTCAAACAGAGAATGAAGATGAAAAACATATCTTTCATAGTGGAAATGATACATGCTCTGGTATCAAACCGTGGCTAGAAAGAAATAACACATGTCCAATGTGTAGAACCGAATTTCCTAAAGATGAAAATCATATTAATCCACTCATTGAAACTATAACGATTACAGTTCCACCAATTAATAATATTACAAACATGACAAATATGAATATCTTTAATGATATCAATGAAGGTAATGATGCCGATGAAGGTATTGATATAGAAAATATACCTAATCCAAATGATTTAGAAAATAGGATTTCAGATATAATCACAAATTATATCAATGAAATTGAAACATCAAATGAACAAAGAGATATTCAAATCGCAATAGAACAATCATTACAAATCAATAATGATTAAGTTTAATATTTATAATATAAATCATATACTCATATAAATGAGTATTAAAAATATTGATGCTGCCCCCGATTACATTATGAAATTTATTCATGGTAATATGGAACAATTATGTAATATTTATGATGAAGGCATGTTTAATACTCCTGGATTGGAAAAAGGTATCATGTTTTTTCAATGTTCGCAAAAAGATAACAAAATGGATGTACAGTTCATGAATGATGAAATGATGGAAAATATTATGGATAAAGGTAATATTCAAGATATAAAAAATAACTCTGATAAAGATAAAAAAATATTCTTTATTCAAGATTTAGATTTAGAATGCTTTTTTTTACTACAAATATAATGTTTCTATGAATAATTAAGCCGAACCTTTCAATATCTGCTTTTCATCATCATTAGAATCGGAACCACTCTCTATGTCGTTTTGATTAATAATTTGATCTTCTCTTTTACAGTATAATTTTGCTAATACATAAATATTAATTAATATGATAATAGAAACCAATTCATAAATTTCAATTTTAATATTTATAACAGTCGCATGCGAAGAAACTTCATATATAATTTCTTCAATTGTAGGACAATTTGATCCATTTTCGTCTTGTTTTTCTATACCAGTAAACCAACCATTTTTTCTACTCAATAGCAGTTGATAAAATGAATAAGTATCATCATTATCAATTGACCCTGGACATGCTGCATCTATCTTACAACATCCATACATTGATTCATCGCAATGATTCATAGAGTAATCATCTTCTCTTAAGTCTTCATAGTAAGATAACAACCACGAATTATATTTAGGGCATTTGTCCATTCTATAAAAGTAAGAATTTTCTACAATGCTGTTGTTTACTCCTTCATGACACCATTTAGGAATTTGACACATTTCACTATGAGAATAGTTATAGTGAATATAAAACATAAGGATCAAAAGAATTAATGAAAACGCATTTACATGTGAAAGGTGGGGAATGGTTTTGACATATTTAACTAGTAAGATTAAATAAATAATAGCTACTACTAGAGAAAAGACTAATTTAAAAGGATTATCGTCCTCTGATTTGTATAAATCATAAATGTTGTCTTCGCAGATGTGATCCGGAGTGTCACAGAGTTCAGAGATTGTCATATCATGAAACATGGTGTGAGTTTAGGTTTCTTTATTAACTCAATCAATCATCAAAATCAAATTTAAGTGTAAAAATTCTTATTTTCTTCTTTCACTACTTCGAAATTCTTAGGATCATTCTTATCCACAATTTCAATGAATTCATCAAGGAGATCCATGATATTTTCACACTCTCTATTATAAAATAAAAACTCTTGTAACATAGCTGTTGTGTATTTCTTATGGGAAACATCCTTATAGAATTCCTTAAATCTTTCTTTTTGATCTGGTAAAAAGGTATCAAACATCTTTCTAGTTTGATATTTATCAGCGTAATCTAATTTAATTTTGTTATCAATCCTACAAGAGCGTATCATCGCAAAATCAAGAACTTCTGGCTTATTTGCTGTTAAAAATAACATTGTTCCCTCAACGCATGTGAAACCGTCTAAGCAATTCAAAAATGCCTGAAGTGTTATACCATTATGATCATCGCCTTCTTTTCTTTCACCATCAAAAAGTGTATCAATATCTTCAATCACAATAATTCTTTCTTTTTCTTCATTATCACTAATATAAGAAAATGCATCTATCAGATTTGTATCTAACATATCCTTACTAATCGGTAAAATATATAGATCACAGTCTAGGTCAGAAGCAATTGATTTTATAAGACTTGTCTTGCCTGTTCCCGGGGGACCATGAATTAATTGAACACTCTTATATGGAATACCAAATGATAAATAAATATCTCTAGTTTCATCCGAGAAAAACTTCTTTGTCTTAGTGACTAAATTCTCGAGAACCTTTTCTTTTAGATAAACAGTTGAAAGTGGTCTCTTTGGTGATTTAGAAAGTAATGTCCAATAATCCTTCTTATAATAATATACATTCATTGTTTCTTTGGTATTCATCTTAATCTTCTTTTTTTCATTGTCACACCATGCTTTTGCTTCATCAGCAAAATCTGTTAAAATCTGTTTTGAATCCGCTCTCAGTTCTAGCTTCGTAACAATCTCTTCATCCATACAACAATCATGCTGAGACATTATCTTATAAGGAACATTATTATTATCAAGCACTACATTGAACTTAACATGAATTGGATTATCTTCATACATAATTATCATATCACATTCATTGGGTTGGTAAATTTTTAAATCAACGGGTTTTTCCTTTCTCCTGAATCGCCATTCATTAAAATGATAAATCTTATCAACACTGTAATTAAATGAATTAATATCATCGCCATATTTAACACAAATATATCTTAATACCTCATCATGGAATGGCCAATTATTTAACATAATCATCTTTTGTTTGTATTTTTTAGTGAATCGTTGGTTATATAAATAATAACCTAAAACGCTCATTATCGATAAACTCATTAAACCAGCTGTCTTTTGTGTAGTATTCATATCTTCTTTAAACTTAATTCTTGTATTAACTTTAAATTAATTTAAAATTTGATTTAAAATATTATTTATATACTAATAATAAAGATGGATAGTAACAGTACAATCAGCAAAATCAATCGCAGTCGGTATAACTTAAAGCAATATTTAAGTAGTGAATGGAATACAGATACTATCAAAGATTATAGTGATGTGGAAATTGAAAAGCTATACAGTACAAGTAAACCTACTAGTTCCGATATATATTTTGGAAATGCTTCTGCATGTAATTTCACTCTATATCACAAACGTGTGCCAAATCATAGATTACATGTAATTTATTACAATTTTCCTGAATTAGGATCTTATGCGGTCAAGATTACAAAAACTTGTAGTGAAAAACTAAATGCCCTTTATAAAGAAGGTGATATTCAACCAGAAGATAGTTTGATTGTTATACTATACAATCAAGTACCAGAAAACTTACAAACTTCTATTGAAGATTTGTATAAATTAGGTCAAGAAGAATTAAATATTAATGGTATAAGTGAAGATATTCAGAAAGAAAATGATAGTTTAGGTGATAATAAATATAATCAAGCTCATTTTAGAAATATTCATATTCATCACTTAGATGGTCTGTCAATCGATATTACAAAGCATGTGAATGTTCCTGAACATGTTGCTATTCGTGATAAACCTACTATAGATAGCATCCTTGAAAAATGTAATTGTCGCATTGATCAGTTGCCTATTATATTGAGAACTGATGCGATGGCAAAGCGTATCAGATTAGCACCAGGAGATATCTGTAAAATAACCAGAGTTACTCCTTCCGCAGGTGATGTTGTCTACTATAGAGTGTGTAAATAAATATTTAATTTACAAAACAGAATCCTTAATAATTTGATCATAAACATTTCTTGGAACAATTCTTACTTCACTACCTTTCTTACATCCTGGGTCTAATTGTTGAGTATAACCAGCTGTGATAAATAATACACCAATTATAAATAATAGTAGACTTAGTTTCATAATATAAATATCTTATATTTTTTTATCCTCCAATTTCAACCATACTAACACTATCATGTCTTCGGTTTAATGATGGCATCAACTGTTCTATTTCTGAAACACCTTGAGGTAATGTGCTAAACTGAGCCAATTTAAATTTACTATCATGTTCTTCATGATCTAATACCTCCATATGAGGAAGTCTGTTTTTCACTGTATTATCCTGTCTTGGCATATATAATATATTGCAAGAAGTAGGATAGTCTTTATTTATCTGATCCATTCTTATGTAAGCATACATAAAAACACATAAGATAAAAATACTAAAGAGTGTTATTAAAGATTCCATATTAAATTATATTATAAAATTTTAAAGATTGTTTAATCAGTTTTCTAACTTTTGTTTCATCCAAGGATCATCGCTTTCTAGAGAATCCTTAATATCATCGGAAACTTCAGAACCCTTCTTCACTTCAACAGATTCATCTAAATCACCAGAAACTTTAGTCGTCTCACAAACTTTAGTCTGTTCGCTAACTTTAGTCTCCTCTGCGACAGGGTCACTATCAATTGGATATTTCTCAGAAACATCTTTGTTTTCTAACTCCTTCTGTGCTTCCGCTTTAGCCTTGAGAACCTCTTCCTGAGCCGCCTTAATCTTATCGCGCTTTTGTTCTTCATAGAAAATGTCTCGGTTTACATTATTTGCCTGATATTTCTCCATCATGTCATTTAGCTGACTATTTTGGAAAATCTCACTCTCAACCTTATCAGCATTAGGATCCCACGGCAACCAATAACCTACCTGACCTACAAAAGTATGAAAAGCACTGTCTCTCACAGAAAGTTTCTTAGCTCTATCTTCAGCCGCTTCTCTGGTATCATATACCCCCCTTACCTTAAGACCTCGGATAGATGTCTGAAAATCATTTTGTTCATCAAAATCCCTCTGAAGCTTGTCTTCATATTTATATACAAAATCCTGATACTTACTATAGACATCATCAAACTTAAGGTTTTGTTCCTTACAGTATGATTGTAAAAACTTGACACACTTAAATGCATCCTTGTTCTGAATTAAAGATTCAGGGGATATAAATGAAAGACAGACATAGTTCTGACCAGGAATAGCTTCATCAACTTCAAGATAATCAGGTTTCTTAGAATCGGTTACACTTTCACTCATTTTATAATTATGATATTATGAATATTTTTTTAAATCATTTTAAACAAATTAATTTGTTGGTTATTAATAAATAATGATTAATATGAACAATTTTATTAAATATCTTATTTTATTTATAGTAACCGCAACTGCAACAAAGGTTATACCAACTTGTGGTGTTCTTAAAGAGCATGCGATCTATGTTGGAATGATTTCGGCATCAACTTTTGCTCTTATTGATATTTGCTCCCCGAATGTCGTATTTGAAAAAGAAAATCATTAAATATATATTTTATAAAATCTATAAACAATAAGCATGATTACAGTGGCAACTAAAATAGATATAAACTCTAAATAAGGATCCATACTAATAGTTAAACTATGAAAACCATACTTATTAATTAAACCTACAACTAAAAATGATAAAGAAAGAGATATTCCATTTTCTATTATCCCGCTTTCAGTATTATCAAAGTTTGTATACTTAATTAGTAAATTATCTAAATCATCTTCCAGTATAAATTTAAGAATAATTCTAATTACAAAAAAAATTACTAATAATAATCCATTCAAATAATTATTATTCATTAATAAAATAGAATAGAAATAATTTACAAACTAGGAATATATTGCCATTTTAAATCTTTGCATATTTTTTCCCATATTATATCTTGTTGATGTAATTTTTCACGACTCTTTAATAATGGGAAATACTCTAATAAATGATCAAATTCTAATAGTTCACAAAATTTATGAAGAACATAACTATAAGACAAGAAATTTTTACGATTTGGAGGACAATTATTCATGAACGGTATTTGAATCTCCTTAAAAAGTGATCTTAATACTTCTTCTGTTTTTCTATCCAGAGTTGGTGCTCTTTTATCTGTTAAAACTGATATTATATGTGGAATATGTTCGTAATATTTATTATAATTTAATTTCTTTAATATTGATCTTACATCTTTATATTTTAATTTAGATATGTCAATATATGAAGTCTTATTTAACTCTGAAATTATATCATGATAAATATTTTTTGGTAGCTCTGTTTTCTCCTTTGCTTGAAATTGAGCTAACCATTCATTAAAATGATTGATACGTTTATAAGAAAAATAAGAAACTTCTCGTGGTGGATCTGAATAAGAACTCTTTTCTGTAACAATAATAATATCAGAAAGAGCACCACATTTTGAACAACATAGCTCTGATTTTACTTCACACATGTTTGTCTGGGAACCACATAATTTACATTTATCATAATTAATATTTGGATATTTTACATTTTGAACACTATCATCTATATTACACATGTATTCATTCATAGCTTCTTTTTTCTTTAAAGGAAATTTTGTTTCTTCTTTAGAAACTTCTTCGGTCTTAAAAAAAGATAATATACCTTCGGATTCACTCTGTGTATTTATATTTATTTCTTCATCTCCAGAGTAATATTTATCTAATATAACACCATTATCAAGGAAATAACTGTTTATTTCAGATTCAGATAAATTTTGTATTATTTCATTATGAATGTCGTCAATCATCTTTCTTTTATCTGTGTGACATTTCTTTAGAGGTTTGTCTTTTAAAGAGGACATTCCTATTTTAAATATATGTTTTATTTTTCTTTTAAATACTAATAGATTTAAAGTAATATTTATTATATTAATATCATGGAAAACAATTCTTTAGAAGAGTTTAAAACAAAAGTTAAACAATGGTTAACAATCGATGAAGAAATCATCAAATATGAATCTAAAATAAAAGATCTCAAAAAACACAAAAAGAAAGTGTTAGAACCTGAAATTACATCATTCATGGTTGCCCATAATATAACAAATCTAAATACAGAAAATGGTTTAATCAAGTGTAATGAGAGAAGAACTAAAAAAGGTCTTAATAAACATAACATTCGCGAAAATCTTGGACAAGTGTTAAATGACGAATCACAAATAGAACAAGCATTACAATTAATCATGAATAATAGAGAAGTTGTTGTAAAACATGTACTAACAAAACCGAAGATTAAAGGCAAATCAATTGATACTCAGTAAAAAAGTTTATATATCTTATCTATCTTTTCTATAGTCTTTTTATCTTTTGAAAGATATATTTTTGATTTTTCATCATTATACTTTTTCACTTTGTCAAATAAATAAATTATAAATTCTAAATCATGTATACTTTTTATATTCGTTAAAACCATACATTTACTTATATAACGATTCATAATTAAATTATTACATTTCATATTAATCCTATAATTGATATTTGCTATTGATAATATTGACATATATTTTATAGATAATTCTTTATCATTTTTTACTATATTATACTCTATAATATCAGAATCTATAAAACTCCTATAGATTTTATGATATTTCTTTATATCTACTTTTACGCTCTTTTCCAAATTCTCTAACATGTTATAAGCTAGTAGTATTTCATCTCCTTCACAAATTCTAAATAATTCCTTTATTTCATATTTATTTTCAATCAAAGATTTCGTAATGATTTCAATTGGATCATAGTTATCTTTCGAATTATTTAGATCTTCTTCGCATATTGATTTAAAAGTATTAAAATTATATCCAGAAAAATAAATTTTCTTATCTAAATCATCTAAAGTGTATTTATATTTATTATCTTTTGCTATTTTCAAACATATCTTATAATATTGAGAATATGTGTATTTTATTTCATGATATGTTAAGTATTTCTTTATTTTCATAAGTTCTTTGTTTTTTAAGAAACTATTATTACATGTTAATATTACATATGTCTGATAGTATTTTTTTTCTTTTATAAAATCAGTTATCATCTTAAAAAATGACCTATCATATTTCTGGAATACATGAATATCATCTATTAATAAACATCTTTCTTTCTTCTCACTAAACATAAGGGTTACATTTCTCTTTTTAACAATATCTATTAGGTAGCCCTTTGATTTTATCGTTTTTAACATGCTACTATCAATCTTTGTTACTACCATATTATCTGATAAATTCATAGATAAGCATGATTTGCCAGAACCAGATTTCCCATGTATTAATAATGGATTACTCTTATTTAAGAGAGTATTCATAAAAAAATATAATGTAGTTTGTTTAAATAAAGTTTATATTATATTTGAAATATCATATGTAGTATTTTTTTTAGCGTGATAAACAGGTAAGTCTAATGGCACGGGTAATTTAGATAATTTATCTACATATCCCTTGTGCTGTTGGACATTTGTTGATATGTTATCAACAGCATAATCAATTACTTTTTGATTTAATCTTTTAACTTCATTTACAATTTCAGAAATATCTGTTCTAAAATTCGCAAATTGTAACATGATTGATCTCATTATTACATAAAGTTCATTATCTGATTGTCTCGCTATAACTTCACCTGTATTTTTATTTACTTTGTAACGAATCGTATCTTGCAATACCTTCGTATTCATATCCGAGAAAAAAATATCATTAATTGAATTAACTTCTAAAATACCCTTGATTGAAGTTTCTGTATTATCTTTTTTAATGACTAAAGAAGTTTCTGGTGGTAAAGGATTATCTCTTGTGATATTAATATTCTTTACTAAACCATTATTTTTCTCTTCTAACATGGTATCTAGTGTCGCGCTCTGATTATCTGCTACAAAAGCCTTTAATTGAAATCGTCCCGCCATCCCATCATCTCTTTGTATCGCTTTCTTATACATCTCACTATTCGTATCTAAAAAAGTATAATCACTTCTTTTAGGAAAACCATCGTCAACATCACTTGGGATAATTACACCAGAACCAGAAACACCCTTAATTAATAAATCATAATCATAGTAAGAACCATCACCATCTGATTTTACTACTTCATCATCAATATCTAAACCAATTGTATCATCATAGGCACCTTTTCTTGGACCAGCATTAGAGAAATACAATGACATCTATTATATTTAATCTATATAATTTTTTATTCTTTATTTAATTCAATGCTTTTAATAATTCATCACACTCTGAAATCCAAATTTCTTCAATTGTCATTTTATATAGAATATCATGCTTATCTTGTAGATTATTAATCTTTTCATTTAATCTTTCAATCTCCTCTTCTGTAAACAGATGTAATGACATCTTAATTAAGTAATCATAATTACTTGTGTCTATATTATCAACGGATTTTATCACTCTACTAGAATGCACTTGGATATATTCAGATTTTAATAAGTCTTGAATAATATCAGATTTCTTTCTCTTATATACTACTATCTTATCATCTATTACATCTTGAATGAATCTCATCTTACTCTTTAAGATTGTTAATTCATTATTTAATTCAGATAATTCATGTTCTTTTCTTCTATCATATAGGTTATATCTTTCATTGTAAAATTCATCGTATATTTCACCTAAATTGTTATACTTCTTTATCTGTCCTTTATTGTTGTAAAGATGAATATTCTTTAGAGACAATCCCTTGCTTGTTGTTAACTTGAAAAACTTCTCGATACCATCAATATTTTCATCATCATCCCATTGTAGTGAATTTAAGAATCCTTTTTCGAAAGTAATGAGGAAATCTACATCTATATCAGAGCTATTATTCTTGTAATCTAAGATAGTCTTCTTAGGTTTACTCTTCTTATTATCCGGAGATTTAGTTTTCAGTTCAGGTAGTAATGAATCTAAAAACTTCTTGTAATCATCCGTCCATTTTCCAATAGGCAACTCTGTAATACGAATACTTGTATCATCAATTACTTCATAAATACCCTTACTGATAAAATTCTTATTGTCTATCTTAATAATTTTCCCCTTGAAGCCATTACATGAAGGAGTTAAACTTAAATAAGATTTTTTCATTATCTTTCTTTTCATATTCTTTATCACATCACGAATATTATACTTTGGTACACTTGTACTAAATCCAGTTCCAATACCATTCATTCCATTCACTAAAACCATCGGAATAATTGGAACATAATACTTCGGTTCAACTAAGATACCATCATCATCATTATATTCTAATAATGGAAAATCTGAAGAAGGAAAGATTAAATTCACAATCTTATTCAATTCTGTATGAATATACCTAGGACTTGCTGAATCATGGCCACCCATAATACGGGTGCCAAATTGACCATTTGGCATTAGTAAATTCATATTATTTGAACCAACGAAATTTTGAGCCATACCGATAATTGCTCCCTGTAAGGATGCTTCACCATGATGATATGCCGCATTCTCACTAACATAACCTGCTAATTGAGCTACTCGTATTTCATTTACTAGATTACGCTTGAAACATGAGTATAAAATCTTTCTCTGACTTGGTTTTAAACCATCATATAATGAACCAATACTTCTTAATGTATCACTATTTGAAAAGTGAATTAATTCTTTATTAATGAAATCTTGAATTGGAACATCCTTTTCTGTATGATCTAAGATAAGGTTTTCATCAAATTGATATAACCATTTCTTTCTCAGATCACTTTCATCTTTACTAAATGCTAGAGACATAGATTTATCAGTGTCCGAAGTAAAGATATAATTATTTAGCTTGATATCACTAAAATATTCCCTTGCTTCTACTGCTGAAGAAGTCCCTAATCCCTTATAATATTTCACCTTCCATAAATGCGAATTCTTTGTAGATTTTATCCAATCATTGTATTCAGTAAGTGTATAAAATGATTTCACCTTCTTTTTATGAGTAACTTTTACAATAGGTGTAATCATGCTTGTAATATATCCTAATTCTAGCAGAGATGGCCACATATGATGAAATAAATTCATAACAAGACCCTTGATATGAGATCCATCATGATCTTGATCTGTCATAATCATGACTTTTCCGTATCTTAATGATTTAGTATCTTTATAAACTTTCCCTGTTTCTAATCCAAGAATCTTTTTCAAGTTTGTTATTTCAGCATTATTCATTACTTGTTGCATTGAAGCATCGCGAACATTCATCACCTTACCCTTCAGAGGAAAGACACCATAAATATCTCTTCCTACAACTGATAAACCAGAGATAGCCATGGATTTAGCTGAATCTCCCTCAGTTAAGATTAAAACACATTTATCTGATTTCTTTGTTCCTGCCCAATTAGCATCATCTAGTTTTGGAATATCTCTAATCTTATTACGCTTTTGTCCATCTGTTTTCTTATTTTGTTTATTCATTTTAAATTCAGTAAATGATAAAACCTTATCTGTAATATCGGTCTTATCAAGGATATTCTTTAGAAACTTATCACTTAATTGTGGCTTTGAACCAAATTTAGATGCTGTCGTAATAAGTCTTTCTTTTGTCTGGCTATCAAATGATGGATTCACAATCAAACAATCAATAAAGATTGATAAATAATTCTTAATATGGGTTTCATTCACTTCCTTCTTACATTTCTTATATATTAACTTCTTAAGTCCAGATGTAATTTGCTTGCTTATCATATCTACATGTTTTCCTCCCTTTGGTGTACAAATACCATTTACAAATGATACTTGTTCGAATTTATCAGTAGATGATGTGCAAACACCTATTTTCCAAGGGATATCATCATGTTTTTGTTCATCATATACTATCGGTTCTTCATCTAAATACATCTTACTATAATCTAAGAAACTCTTAATTGAGAGCTTTTTCTTATTCAAATAAACCGAAACACTCTTATCAGTAATTCCAGCAATATCATAAACACGACGCATCATTAAGTTTATCATATCATCTGAATATTCTGTAATACCGAATCTTTCAAAATCTGTTGTCCATGTAATCTTTGTATATGGTTTTCCGGTATAATCACTTATTTTTGGTTTCTTAATAACCTTCATATTTCCAGCAAATTGCTGAGTATATTTCTTACCTCTCACTCTGTCAACCGTTTCCAGCTTAAAAGACTTTGAAAAGATATTTGTTAGCTTCGCGCCATATCCATTCTTACCACCAACCACTTTCTGTTCTTCCTTGTTGTAATTTGTTGATGTTAGTAATTCACCAAAGATAAGTTGCGGAATGTAAATTGGTTTTCCATTTTTCTTTTCCTTAGGATGTTCAGCAACATCAATTCCATCACCACTGTTCATGATACTAACTTCACCCTTTTCTTTATTAATCTCTACTTTAATATCAGTTACAGGTGAAATACTTTTATCCTTTTCATGTAGACCTTGTAAGCGAGTTACTTGATCTTTCGCATTCACTAAAATTTCATTATAAATATTTAATACTGCCGGAATGTATTCAACTTCTCTTGTTGTAATCTTATTATTATCTGGATCATAAATAGATAAAGTTTCGCAAATTAAATCACAACCACCAACATAAGTATCTGGTGTATTATAAATGTGATTTTGAAGATTTTCTTTCTTGTATTTTTCTTCTAGATTCGCCATGATATATCTTTAACTTGTAATTTTAAGTTTAAATAAAAAAAATCAAATTTTATAAAATTATTAATTTGCTGCTTTTTCAATCGTTTCATCTATCACATTCACGGCAACATTTGTTGCAACTTCAGAAGCGACTTCAGAAGCGACTTCAGATGCTCCTTCTTTTAATAACTCTCTTACATTACCAATTGTCGTGGCAACGTCTCCATCTATTTTTTTATCAGTTAAAGCTTTCATTATCTGGTCTAATTGACCCATTTTACTATTCATAAGATTATCTATTTCATTCATTTTGGTATCAACATGTGCTATTCCTTCTTCTATATCTTTTTTTGGTTTATCAGGTATTTGTTTTTTTAGTTCATCTGGTAGATTTTTCATTAGTTCAGATTGGAAATCAAACTTCTTTTCTTTTTTATTCTTATTAACATCGCCTTTTCCAGAATATTCTTTTTCAACTTGTTTTCTCTTAATATTTTCAATACTCTTACTAAACGCTTTGTAAGCTTCTTTGTGAGATTCATCGTCTTCATATTTACCTGAAAGCTGGAAGTACTGCCATCCTTCGGTTTTTAATTGTTCGGTAGTTAAAGCATATTCAAAATAATTCTTATCTAAACTGAATAATTGTAAAAATCCATTACTGGCTGTCACCATTAAAGAAATGGTCCATGAAGACCAATAAGTGATTTGATCAAAATTCTTTGGTAACTTCGCTGGATCCATTTGACCCAATGATAAAATTGCGGGTAAAAGTATCGAACCGGTAGTCACTATAAATCTAAATATATCATAGTATTTCTTTGTTTTTAATTTTCTTTGCTCATACTGAACAACCTCTGATAAAAATCTACTCTTTAAAATACCTCTATCTGTTTCAGATTCTAACTCTAATGTATCTATAATCTTATTTACTTGATTGGCATAACTATCATCGTAATTTAAACCATTTGAATCATTTAAATTATCATTCATATTAAAATGTAAATCATAAAAAAATAATTTTAATTAACTTACTTTTCATGAGTAATATTGATATTTGACAACTTTGAATACAAGTAAATATCTCTTAATAGACGATTACTTTTCCCGGAAACTTTTACACCCTTCTTTTCTAACTCTTTTTTTATTTCATCCGATTTTTTATTTCTTATCTCTTTTAATTTGACTTGCATGTCTTTAAAATATTTATCACTAAAAGTGCTATTTTTTATACTGACTCTTCTGTTTCTGCCTCTTGATCTATTTTTTTTATTTGTTCTTCCTACAGATCTTCTATTACTTTTACGTGGTTTCTTATAATCTTGTTTTTTTACTACACTCTTTTGTTCTACACTCTTTTGTTCTGTGGGCTTTTGTTCTGCGAGCTTTTGTTCTATGGGATTTTGTTCTGTGGGCTTTTGTTCTGCGGGCTTTTGCATATCAGGTTGTGATATATCATTATTATTAAGACCTTGTAATTCTGTAGTTAAATTTTCATTTTGAGTAGGCATCTGAATACTATTAGGTTTTTCTTTTGATTTCATATCGGCAATATCATTCTCTATTTGTAATAAATCCCGTGGATTCTTTTTTATCTTTTTTATTTTCTTTGGAGAAAATCTCTTTCTTGTGACATGGAAAACTTTTTTATCTTTGCTCTTCTTAACATCTTTTTTTTCTCCTAAAAATTCTTTGTATCTGTCAAGACTCTTATTTTCACTCTGTTTATCATTTCTTGGCGATTTAGTAATTATACGCTTTGTTTTAATCTCCATTAGAATAATATATCTTAGATTTTAATTTAAGAAAATATCTTACCAGAGGTTGATATTTAAAATATCTTACCAGAGGTTGATATTTAAAATATCTTACCATAATCGCTCTTTTCACCCCGTACTTTTTGTTGATGTAATTTAATTTCACAACTTAATCTGTTCTTACATAACTCATCATCCTGAAAGATATTCAGTAAAATATTCTTAACTGTACTATCTCCGGGATATTCACTTTGTTTATCTTTATAAAGTGTTTTTAATGAATCAAGTATAAATGTCTGTATATGAGATTTGCGATCATCATATAAACTATGAATTACTTTATCAATTTCCCCTTCTGGTATAGTTTGTATACTGTTATCAGTTAAATATTTTTCATAATTCGTTTTTACATAGAAATGTATTAAATCCCTAATAGTATTCTGAAGACTCATATATATAATTTAAAGATACTATATTATTTTTAAATAAACTTAAGTTTATTTAATATATATTAAATAATTGATATTAGTAATAAATGATAAATTTCATCAAATATTTTTACAAATACACTTCACTTATATATACATTGTATGATTATTCTACAAAGGATAATATGAATAAAGACATGATATTATTAGATAAATTAATTGAAAAGATAAAATCTTGTGGTTCAGTTGCAATTAAATTTTGCCAATGGTCTATTCCTAAACTAGAAGTCATGTATCTTAAACGAGATGATATTCATAATAATATAAAACCATTATGGTTGAAAAAATTTGAAGAGTTTTATGAAAATTGTGAAACTCATGATATAAAATATACTTTAAATGAGTATAAAAAATCATTTAATAGAGATTTAACTTCGGACTATGATATACTTGACATAGTTGGTTCTGGTAGCATTGGTCAAGTTTATTTAATACAAGATAAACCATTAACTCATTTTTCCGAATCAAAGAAATATATCATGAAAATAGTTCATCCAAATGTCAGAAATGAAATTTATTATTTTAGGATTTATTACAATATAATCAAAAGAATACCATCTATAAAGAGATTTATCAACAAGAATTTCCCATTTGACATTAACGGATTTATAGACAGTTTTGATGAACAAAGCAATTTTATTAATGAAAGTAATCATTTATTATCATTTCACGAAAACTATCTTGATAATGATTTTATCATTATACCAAGACTAATCAAATGTTCAAAAGATATAATTATTATGAGTTATGAAGAAGGAGTTTCTTTTGATGATCTGCGATGCGATAAATATAATAAATATAAAATAGCGCTTTTATTAACTTCATTTATAAGAAATAATCAACGGATAACTAATTTAAATCATGGCGATTTACACAAAGGGAACTGGAAAGTAAAAGTAGAAGATGGCTCTTACAAACTTATCGTTTATGATTTTGGATTTTCATGGAAAACTCCTATATCTAAAAAACGAGGTATTGAACAAATTACTGAAGTTTTTGAAAAAGCTGATTGTAATAACGTAGATATAGACAAAATGGCATATGTATTTGAATTATTAATAAAAAATGGAGAAGATAAAACTGAATTAGTAAAACAATATTTACGAGATAATCTTAATGCTATCAGACCATGGGTTTTAGATCCACATCGGATTTTTAAACTTGTGGTTGACATGTGTGTTTTATATAATATGGAGATAGATCCAGTTTTGATACAGTGTATAATTATCGTAATACAATGCGAAAAAATATTCTGTGAATATCAATTCGCATCAACAAAAGAGAACACTATTGAATCTACTGAAGTTTATCGCAAAAAATATTTAGATTTTTTAGCTTATTATAAAACCAATAATATCTTTCAAGATTATTCAAAATTGATTACAAAAAGACTAAATGATGAGCAAACTGAAATAAATAGCATTTTTGATTGTAGCGAAATGCCCGATAGTATTAAGATTTTAGCATTAAAAAATGTATAAATTTGATTTGTAAATTACCTAAAGTTTTAATAAAGTATTTATATTTAATATGATCGATGATTCATATACCGAAAAAATCATCGACCAATATTTCAAACGAAGCAATATTCTAGTAAATCACCATATTGAATCGTATAATGAACTGATTGATAATATCGTGCCCAAAATCTTATCACAGTATTTTCCATTAAACATAAATGTTAATAACGAAAAAATTAATAACATTGAAATTGAGATCGTAAACATTAATGTAAATAAACCATATTACACAGAAAATAATGGTTGTAGCAAGATCATGTCTCCTCATATAGCTAGAAAGAGAAATTATACTTACTCTATATCTCTTAACTTAGATATTAATATCACTTACTGTATCAAAGAAAATGATTCTATTATCATGCTACCATCTAAATTACTCAAAGATATTCTACTTTGTAAAATTCCTATCGTGGTAAAGAGTAAATATTGTGTTTATAAAGACGATTTACTATCAGAATGTAAATATGATACCGGTGGATACACAATCATAAATGGAAATGAAAAGGTTGTTATTACTCAGGAAAAAGTTGTTCCGAATATAATTCAAATTTATCGAAATAATAAGGTTACGTCTAAATATAAATTCACAAGCGAAGTCAAATCATGTAGTCCAAACACATTTGGAATAACACGTAGTCTGTCTATCAAGATTACAAACAAGGAATCTATTTATGATAATAATATTCTCGCTCAGTTTCCACACTTAAGAAAAGATATACCTATTGTGATACTATTTAGATTACTAGGGTGCTTAACAGATAAAGAGATTATATATAATATTATTGACAATAACAACTCTGAAACAGATAAATTAATGATTAAGATTTTACAAAAATCTATCCGAGATTATTCTGAATATCAAACAGAGAATGATGCATTAGAATACACATTACATCATTTTAATCATAGTAACAATAACTTTTCAAAAGATGTCAAATATGATTACTGTAAAAATATCGTCAAAAAAGATATCTTACCTCATCTAGAAGATAATGTTTCAAAAATACAATATATTGGATTGATGATTAATAAACTATTGAAATGCTATCTAGGTATTGAAGAATGTAGTAATCGTGATAGCTATAATAATAAGAGAATAGAAACAACCGGAGTCTTAATGGGTAACTTAATCAATCAATGTATCTCCCGAATTACAAAAGATATTAAGTCTTCAGTTATAAAAGAAATATCATTAGGTTTACTAAATGCGAATAATGATTATAGTAATATTATTAATGATGTTAATATCTCTAAAATGATAAAATCAAATTATATTGAAACAGTATTGAAAAGTGCATTAGCAACTGGTAATTGGGGTATGAAAAATAACATTAACAAGCAAGGTGTATCTCAAGTATTAAATCGGTTAACATTTATGAGCACTCTTTCTCACATGCGCAGATTAAGTACTCCCGTAGATAATACTGGTAAGCTAATCGCACCAAGAAAACTCCAAAATTCACAATGGGGTTACATTTGTCCAACTGAAACACCTGAGGGTCAATCTGTTGGTGTAGTTAAGAACTTATCCATGATGTGTGAAATAACTAATGATATACCTAAGGAACATTATATTTCATATATTGAAGAATTTATCATCAAGTTAAGCAATATTGACATTTACAAGATTAATAAGACATCGTTAAGCAAAGTGTTTGTAAATGGTGAATGGATTGGATATACAGAAGAAGTATTAGAATTAATAACTAAAATGAAAGATTTAAGAAACAAATGTATAATACACCCTTATATATCTGTATCATATTCCAACAAAGAAAATTCAATCTATATATTCTCAGATAGAGGAAGGTGTACGCGTCCTTTATTCAAAAGTTGTGCTAGAAACATAAAACCAGAAAATATAAAATGGGGTAATTGGGAATCTATCTTATTAAACAATGATTTTATTGAATATGTTGATTTTCATGAAGTTAATAATAGTTTAATAGGAAATTCTCTAACACAAAGGGATAAAAACTATACACATTATGAAATGAATCCGACTTTAATCTTAGGTAGTATCGCTAATACGATTCCATTCTTAAATCATAATCAAGCACCTAGAAATACATATCAATCCGCTATGGGAAAACAAGCAATAGGTGTTCATTGTACAAATTTCAATCAGAGATTTGACACATTTGCTCATGTATTACATTATTCTCAAAAACCAATGATTAATACTAAAATCATGAAATATCTGAATTTTAATAGTCTTCCCAATGGAAATAATGTGATTGTAGCTATCGCTACATATAGTGGATATAATCAAGAAGACAGTGTTATTATCAATCAATCGGCAATAGACAGAGGATTATTTTCATCAACATTTTACAGAACCTACAAAGATGAAGAACAAAAAAATCAAATCACTGGGGATGAAGATAAATTCTGTAAACCAGATATTAGTAAACTATTATATCCTAAACCAGCGAATTACGATAAACTAAGTAGTGCTGGTCTTGTAGAAGAAAATACAAATATATCACCAGATGATATTATTATTGGAAAAGTTATTCCTATTAAGAATAAAGAATATAATTATAGGGATTGTAGTACAACCCCCCGTGTAAATGAAAATGGTATTATAGATAAAAATTATGTAGATATCAATAGTGATGGTTATAGATTTTGCAATGTTCGAATCAGACAAATTAAAGTTCCTCAGATCGGAGATAAATTTTCAAGTAGGCACGGGCAAAAGGGAACAGTTGGTATGACATACAGACAAGAAGATATGCCACGAACAAAAGATGGCATTGTCCCTGATATTATCATGAATCCACACGCTGTTCCTAGCCGAATGACTATCGCTCAACTCTTAGAATGTATCTTAGGTAAAACCTGTTCTGAATTAGGTTATCAAGGGGATGGTACTGGATTTAATAATACCGATGTTAATGATATTATTAATAAGTTAGAATCTTGTGGCTACGAAGGAATGGGTAATGAAGTATTATACAATGGATTTACTGGTGATCAATTAAAAACATCTATCTTTATTGGCCCTACATATTATCAAAGACTGAAACACATGTCAGCCGACAAAGTTCATAGCAGAGCAAGTGGTCCGATTGTGTCTATGACAAGACAACCAGCTGAAGGCAGAATGGCGCATGGTGGTCTCAGATTTGGTGAAATGGAACGAGATTGTATGATTGCTCATGGAACATCATCATTCCTTAAAGAAAGATTAATGGATGTATCAGATAAATACAGTGTATATGTCTGTAATGAATGTAATATAATATCAACTGGAAATAATAAAGAAAGTATCTATGAATGTAAGAAGTGTAATAATTATGGTGATTTTACTAAGGTTTATATCCCATACGCTTGTAAGCTTCTCATTCAAGAATTAATGACAATGAGTATTGGCCCCAGAATATTAACAAACTAAATTTGATTTCAAAAATCTATAATAAATTAACAAAACCCATAATTATGGATACTTCTAAGGAACCATTAAAACAAACTGAGATAAAAGAATCAAATAAAACCGAGAAAAAATCTAAATCAGAAAGATGTCAGCACCCCCAATGTAAAAAGAAACTCAAAATGATGAGTTTCACATGTAAGTGTGGATTAAAATTCTGTGTAGCTCATCAAAATCCACATAGTCATAACTGCTCTTATGACTACAAAACAGAAAAATGTAAGTTAGTGGAACAAAACAATCCGAAGTTAGGTAGTAAAATGGTTAAAATCTAAATAAATCTCAAAATCTAAATTAGTATAAATTCATAAAATTATTTTTATTTAAATATTATGATTATCTCATTTAATATGAATCATAAGAAACGTTTAAAAGAAATAAAACAATCTAATAAAAGGAAAACATTAAAAAATAAATTAAAGAGGAAAATTAAACTTCACAAAAAACTCGTAGAAACTGATTTATATTATTTTACGAAATGTCTACCGATTGATATTCAGAAGCGTATCTATATACTAACATGGAAGTTATCATGGAGAGATTATGTTCCTTTAACCGCTAAAATTCCTTCATGGCATACTCATATGAATTATGTTCAAAAGAAATTATGGGAAGCACAATTGCATAATATTCATTTTTTACATTTGCCATTCAATACTCTCCCTGAAAATAAAAAATGGATCATGGGTTGTCAATGTGATTTTTGTAAAAATGATACAGAAGTTGATGTTGTTGAAAAACATATTCATTATTTGATACAATCTAGAAATCCATACTATTTCCCCGATCAATATATAGAAAGAGAAAGTTCTAGTGATTGGAATGAATACTTAGTACCAGTTTCCCCTTATCCTTCAGATGAAGATAAAATCTTGAAAAAAGTATTTGATCCGTTATGTGGATCTTATAAAGAGAACTACACAAGCAAAAGATTAAGAGAAGGGGGTAAATTTGAATTTAGTTATCCTACAATGTAAGAAAAATTTGATTATGATCGTATTATTTTTTATTTAATAAAACACACTAAGTATCTCACTATGGGAGGAATCTCTCTGTCATCAAGAGAACAAGAGAAGAAGAAGGTCTTTTTCCAGTTGGGAAATCGTTTTGGTTTGCCCAAAGAATTAATCATTTATCTCTATCAGGTTTTGATGAATAGCATCAAACATGATATGGATTTAGAAATCAATTTTCGCATAAACATTCTTTCTTCGCATCTATGTGGTCCATCAGCCATTTCTTACGATATGGATGAACTATTTACTCTAAATAACCCATTTCAGTTTAGATTTCCTATAGGAAGAGGTAACGAATGGTTAATTCAATCCAATGAGGCGCGAAGAGAAGATATTTTCTATCATGGTTGCTATAACCAACTAAAACCACGGGATATTATTTGCCAGCAGATTAAAATTTATGGAGATTATCATTTCCTATTGAGACAGAGAATTATTCGGTGTAGAGAATATTATGAATCACTTGAAGACATGTATCGTGTTAGATTTATTGACGATGTTGGCGTAGATTTATTTGATCACTATTGGGAACATCTTGACGATAATGCCTATAATCTTATCTGTCAAGGTGATACCTATGAAGAAACAAGGTTAGATTTTGTAGAACAAGATTAAAATCTATTATTTCGTTATGGATACATGTCTTGACTACAACACATTTCTATTTCGTAGCCTGGTTGGCAGCCCAAATGAAAAGGGCCAGTAATTTTAGAACTCCAATAATCACAAGATAATCCCCCCTCACTTGTGCATGTTTGGGTTGTATCATCAAATCTACATATTTTATAATCATCTATAATCGCATCCTTATAAAACATAGATTCACAACTGTTTTTATCTTTTCCGCCCACTTTTTTACAATAATCTATAAATGGGTCATCATGATTTCCACGATTGACCCATGATACTTGTTTATATGGGGGGACCGCTCCGCACCGTGGGCACTTATCCCACGGTGGATCATATGATTCATATGATTCGTAACTATTTAATAAAATCTTACCCATACAGTATCCAATTATAATAAGTAATAGATAACTTAGTAATTCACTTATATTCATTTTATATTATTAACAATTATTTTTTTTATTTAAAAGAGAAATTATTATTTTTATTAGAAGATGTTTCTACTTCAAGATATTAAATTAGATTTTAGTGATGTATTAATTAAACCACAAAACACCCAATTAACATCTAGATCACAAGTAGATCTAGAACGAAAATTTAAATTCAAGCATACAGAACAAATTTGGAAAGGTGTTCCTCTTATAGCATCTAATATGGATACAGTAGGGACACCAGAAATGTATCATTCATTAAAAAATCATAAAATTCTAACTTGCTTTCATAAATTTTTAAAAAGTTATCCTGAAAATGATAGAAATAACTATATTGTTTCAATTGGAATTAGAGATGAAGATTATAAGAAACTAGAGAAACTATATGAAATATATCCAGAAAAATGTAATATTGTATGTGTTGATGTAGCGAATGGTTATATGGATTCGTTAGTAGTATTCTGTCAAAGAGTTAGAGAATTAATACCTCATTGTATTCTTATCGCAGGAAACGTTGTAACAGGAGAAAGAACAAAAGAACTAATAGTAGACGGAAAAGTAGATATTGTGAAAGTTGGAATTGGAAATGGATCAGTTTGCACAACGCGAATCCAAACAGGAGTTGGAATGCCACAATTATCTGCTTTAATCGAATGTGGTGAAGCAGCGCATGATGTTGGTGGTTATATTATTTGCGATGGAGGAATTACATGTCCAGGAGATGCTAGTAAAGCATTTGGTGCTGGATCTGATTTTGTAATGATGGGATCTATGTTGGCCGGACACGAAGAATCGGGTGGAGAAATCATTAAAGAAGGTGATAAACTATATAAAATTTTTTATGGGATGAGTTCTAAAGAAGCAATGAATAAACATTATGGTGGTGTAAATGATTATCGATCTAGTGAAGGAAAATGCGTTAAGATTGAATATAAAGGACCTGTAATTAATACAATAAAAAATCTACTTGGAGGAATTAGATCTACATGTACATATGTAAATGCGCGATCTATAAAAGATTTACATAATAATACTATATTTTATAGAGTTAATAATCAGGTGAATACTATCTATAACTAGTTAATTTAAAAAGCATCTTCTTCATCATCATCATCTTCTACACTATTTGTCAGTATCGTAGGTATAAATCTTTCTCTAAGACCTAGAGGTACTTCACTATCTGGGATATCGACATCCTTATAAGCTTCAAATATAATTTCTGATTGTTTTAATCCCACCTTCTCTATCTCTTTGAAAAGGAACTGTAGTTTCAATGCTCTTCCTATCCATTCTTCTCTGCTATTAATTAACAGACTACATTTGAGTATCAAATATTTATTATCGTCATTCATTTTATCTATCTCTTCTTGATTTCTTTTTATTTCCTGAATATTTTCATCATTTAATTCGTCCAAATATTGACATTCGTCTTCTAGCTTACGAATTTCTTTTTGATATGTTTGATGAATTGTTTTAATCTCTTCTCTTAGAGTATTTATTTCATGTTTATCTTCAATGCCCTCTTCTTCATATTCATCTTCATAATCATCTTGATAATCACTTATCAAGTTTTTGTGAATATCCTTCAACCATGGGAAATTTTTAACGGAAAGTTCCATATTTTCTCTTATTATAAAGGATAAGAGAAATATCAAATTTATATCATATTAATGAATTATGTTTTTTTCGTAAATTTTAATTTAATACTATCAATATAATATGTCAGACGAAGAAAAAGAAGAATTCGTCGATACAGAAATTGGCCCTGAACATGTAGACAAATTAATACCTGATAAAAATACAGGAGATGAAAATATCAAAGATAATAATGAATTAATCCTTAAAGATAATACTAAATTAGATAACCGAGATGATATTCATGTAAATGAAATTGATATTCAAAATGCGAAAGAACTCCGGGAAATAATTGATAAAAATTCATCTGAAATAGCATCCTTAAAAAAAAGAAATAAAGAAAATTTTGATGATAGTAATCCTTCAACTCCTAGAAAAATTAAATACATTTATTCAAATATATTTGATGAAGCCGAAGAAGAAACTAAAGAATGGACTGACATCAAAAGATATAGATTTCAGAAATGTTTATGG
>MDTD01182452.1_pt1 | contig 44201 bp, 44 predicted proteins | sample 811221 | NCBI WGS metagenome assembly MDTD01 (sample SAMN05326646, study PRJNA326480) | marine metagenome | isolation source: seawater | place: Pacific Ocean: South West | collected 2011 | reverse complement strand
TGACCGTTGAACCGCAGGATGAGAAAAAAGACATCCTGAAAGGCTTTTCTTTAGAGATGAAGCCGGGCGAAGTCCACGCCATTATGGGCCCCAACGGGGCGGGCAAGTCCACGCTGGGCTCCGCCATTGCCGGCAGTCCCAATTATAAAGTGACCGGCGGGGATATTCAGCTGAACAATCAGAGCATCTTGGACTGGGACATTGACGAACGTGCCCACAAGGGCATTTTCCTCGCCTTTCAATACCCGGTGGAATTGCCGGGGGTGAACAGTGCCCAGTTTTTGCGGGAATCGTTGAACAGCATCCGCCGCGCCAAAGGTGAGGACGAGCTGGACGCCAGCGCGTTCTTCAAAATTGTGCGGGAACGCATGAAAGAGCTAAAAATGGACGGCGAATTTCTGAAGCGTTTTGTCAACTCCGGCTTTTCCGGCGGCGAGAAAAAGCGCTTTGAAACCCTGCAAATGCTCTTAAACGAACCGACCTTCTGCGTGATGGATGAAACCGACAGCGGGCTGGACATTGACGCCTTAAAAATCGTCGCCGATGGGGTGAACTCGTTGCGCGATGGCCAACGCAGCTTTTTGGTCATTACCCACTACCAGCGCTTGCTGGACTACATCAAACCTGACTACGTCCACATTATGGCTGATGGAAAAATTGTAAAATCCGGCGGGCCGGAACTGGCCAAAGAGCTGGAAGAAAAAGGCTATGAAGGAGTTGCCGCCTAATGACCACGCACGTCAAACACGGTCACACCATTTTGCTGCCCCAAAAGCTGGAAGGGTTGAGCCCGCGTGTGCCCCTGTCCCAAAAGGCTTTGCAGAACCTGCTGCATGACGGCCTGCCCACCCCGCGTGTGGAAGAGTGGAAGTACACCAACTTAAAACCCCTCACCGACCGCCCGATTGAGCGCAAATACCCCGGTGAACTCCCGCCCCTGCCGCAAAGCGTGTGCGATGAAACATCCATATTCAACAATGGGGTATTAAACGGCGGCTCGACCGATTTAAGCTGGCAGGAAAACTGGTTTGAGGTCAAAGCCGACAACGCCCGCCTGGCGGACTTCAACGCCGCCGGCGCGCAAAACAGCTACAGCCTTGATTTAAACGGCCATGCCGAGGCGGAAATCACCTTAATAAACCACGGGGCCAATGCCTTAAGCTGTCCACGGTTGCAAATTAACGTCAAAGGCGAAAACACCCTGTTCATTCGCAACTTATCGTTTGATAACGTATGGGCGGTACCGCTGATACAACTGAACCTTGCCAAGGGCGCGCGGTTGAACTTGTTGGTATTGAGCGACGGCGAAGGCCCGGCGGCCTCCACCGGTACCCTTATTACCACCCTGGCCAAAGGCGCGGAATTGAACCATACCCACCTCACCTGCACCAAAGGTTTGACCCGTTTTGACCTGTTCACCAAACATATTGACAGCAAAAGTGCATACACCCTGGGCGCGCTCAGCCTGTTGGGACGCACCGCGCACGCGGACATCACCAGCCGTATTCAGCATATGTTCCCCGGTAGTACGTCCAATGTAATTAACCGCAATGTGGTGGATGACAAAGCCATGGCGGTGTACCAGGGCAAATATGTGGTGGATGCCAAAGCGCAAAAAACCGACGCCAACATGTTAATTAAAAACCTGTTGCTCAGCGATACCGCCCGCGCCAACACCAAGCCGGAGCTGGAAATTTTTGCTGACGATGTAAAATGCACCCACGGCGCCACCACCGGCAACTTAAGCGCTGATGAATTGTTCTATATGCAAAGTCGTGGCCTGAACAAGCAGGATGCCAAACGCTTGTTGATTCATGGTTTTGCCGCCGAAGTGCTGGACACCATCCAGTCCGAGCCATTGCGCACCTTTGCCATGGAACACGTGGATAACGTATTGGAGAGTCTGGCATGAGCACCGTTATTGAATTCAGCAAACACCGCGATGAGCCAAACGTTGGTTATGACGTGAACCATGTGCGTTCTGAGTTTCCCATTTTAAGTCGCACCATGAACGGCAAACCGCTGGTCTATCTGGACTCTGCCGCCAGCGCTCAGCGCCCACAGGTGGTGATTGACACCATTAAATATGTCTATGAACACATTTACGCCAATGTTCACCGCGGCGTGTATGAGCTGTCGCAAAAATCAACCGAAAGCTACGAAGCCGCCCGCGGCAAAGTGGCCAACCTGCTCAACGCGCCTAAAGATCGCAACATTGTGTTCACCCGCAGCGCGACCGAGGCCATTAACCTGGTGGCAAACAGCTGGGGCCGGACGTTCTTAAAATCCGGCGATGATATTCTACTAAGCGAAATGGAGCACCATTCCAACATTGTGCCGTGGCAAATGCTGCGCGATGAAAAAGACATCACCCTGTCGGTTATTCCCGTCACTGACAATGGCGACTTGGACTATGACGCGTTTGAAGCCATGCTCACCGATAAAACCAAACTGGTGGCGATTACCCATATGTCCAACGCGTTGGGGACGCTGGTGGATGTACAGCGCATTATCAAAGCCGCCCATAAGGTGGGGGCAAAGGTGCTGGTGGATGGCTCCCAGGCCGTGGCCCGCATGCCTGTGGATGTGCAAGCGTTAGATGCTGATTTTTATGTGTTCACCGGGCATAAACTGTACGGCCCTAACGGCACCGGTGCCCTGTACGCCAAAGAAGAGCTACTGGAAGCCATGCCCCCCTACCAGGGCGGCGGAGAGATGATTCGTGAGGTGAGTTTTGAAAAGTCTACATGGGCACCGCATCCGGCCAAATTTGAAGCGGGCACACCGAACATCGCCGGCTCTATTGCGCTGGGGACAGCCATTGATTATGTACTGGCCATTGGTATGGACAACATCTGGGCCCATGAACAGGATTTGCTGGACTACGCCACCGATAAACTTTCCCGCATCAACGGCCTGCGGTTGATTGGCACCGCGCCAAACAAAGGCGGTATTTTGTCGTTCACCTTAAAAGATATTCACCAGCACGACGCGGGGATGATTCTGGATAACCAGGGCATTGCCGTGCGCATTGGTCACCACTGTGCCCAACCGCTGATGCAGCGCTTTGGGGTAGACGGCACCATTCGTGCTTCCTTTGGTATGTACACCACCAAAGATGACATTGACGCCCTGATCACCGGGGTTCAAAAAACGCAAGAGATCTTCAGCTGATGGCCAAAGTTGTTATTGACCACAACAGCTCTGCCGAGCACAAGCAGCCGAAGAACGCCAGCCTTGAGCAGCGCATTATTCAGGCCATGCGCACCGTGCAGGACCCTGAAATTCCGGTGAATATTTATGATTTGGGGTTGGTGTATAAAACTGAAATTCAAGACGGCGGCAGTGTAAACATCGACATGACACTCACCACCCCCAACTGCCCCGTAGCCGATGAAATTCCCCGCCGGGTGAAGGCGGCGGTGGAAAAAGTAAGCGGTGTCAAAACCGCCAACATCAACATGGTGTGGGAACCAAGGTGGACACAAGACCGCATGAGCGATGAGGTCAAACTGGAACTGGGCCTGTTTTAGTTTAATTTTTCTAAATTTTCTTCCCTACAAAAAGGCAAAGCCCCCAAATGGGGGCTTTTTCTGGAGCGACCTTATGTTGTTCGTCTAATGGCAATGCACAAACCAATAGCAACAAAAGGAGTTAGTGGTATAGTCACGGTGGCGCCGATGGCTGGCCGCGGCGCGGCGTGTTCCCCCTGCACGAAATAGGGAAACGCCAGCGTGCGGCCCGTAGGGGACCGCCCAAGCAGGGCGTCGCGCGCGGCTCCCCGAAGGGCAGCGGCGAAACGGGCGCGACCGTGTGTGCACCTGAGAGCTGACCTGAATCAAAAACAGGACAGTGAAGGATCCCCAAAGGGGCCTCGTCTTCAAAGTGTAAAAATTTACAACCAATCAAAAGGCTGTTGCTCCATTATTCCCCAGGGATCGTATCCTGCGGAACCTTTTTTACACTCCTTTTAGTAAACCCCGGCCAGGCCAAGCCAGCACGCCGCGGCGCTCACGCGCACGGGCCGCCCCAGGTGGCCAGTTGGCCGCCGGTGCAAATAGCCGCGACAAATGCGGCTTCTTGTGGGCCTTGGGCGGCGCGGCTGTCGGTACCGGACAAAGCCGGTAGAGCCGCGCGATAGAAGGCCAGGGTTTACGACATACGGCGTTAAGCCGTCAGGGTAGCAGGTACCGGGGTTACCCCCGGATTTTTCGCCTCGGCAGGCAAGAAAACGTGAGTTTTAAGTTACAACTGAAGGTATAGAGTCGCCCCTTGCATTTTTCAAGGGGCTGCCATCATTTTTTTTAATTATTTATAGAAATTTTTAAACGCGCTTAAAAAAGCGTCCACATCCTGCGGCTGGTTGGCCCAACCAAACGACACCCGCAACCCACATTTAGCCAACTCGCCATAGCCCATATCTTTAAGCACCCGACTGGGCTCCGGCTTACCGGATGAACAGGCTGAACCTTGTGAAACCGCCACCCCAGCCATATCCATGGCAATCACGGCGTCTGCCGCATTGACCCCGGGGGTCACAAATTGGGTAATATGCGGGGCGCGTTCTGCGTTTTCGCCGACAATTTCAATTTCATTGGAAAAGGCTTTCAGGCCTTTTTCCAGCTCATCCCGCATTTCTTTGCCGGTAAAAGCATCGTTGTACAAGTTATCTTTAGCCACTTCCGCGGCTATGCCCGCACCAACAATGCCCAATACATTTTCGGTGCCGCTGCGGCGTTTGCGCTCCTGCCCACCGCCGAACATATAGGCATCCATGTCTATCTTGCCGTTTAAAATCATCGCCCCCACACCTTTGGGGCCACCAAATTTATGAAAGGCCAAGGTCAGAATATCCGCCCCGGTTTGGGCAAAGTCAACCTCCATATGCCCCACGGTTTGCACCGCGTCGGTGTGGAACAGCGCGCCATGAGCATGGCTAAGCTCCGCTATTTTTTCAATAGGATGCAGAATACCGGTTTCATTGCTGGCGTGCATCAGGCTTACCAAGGCCACATCGCCTTTTTTCAGCTCGGCTTCCAGCTCATTCAAATCAATCTGGCCGTTTTTATCGGTCGTGAGGTAAGTGACACTCCACCCGCGCCGTGCCAAAGCGGCAGCGCTGTTGAGCACACAGAAGTGCTCCAAGCGTGTGGTGATAAGGCGCTTTTTGGGGTTTTCGGCCATCACGCCAAAAATAGCCGTGTTGTTACTTTCCGTTCCACCGCTGGTAAAGACCACCTGCTCCGGCCGTACGTTGACCAAGCCCGCCACTTTACGACGCGCGTCGTCCACCATATGGCGTGCCTGTTGGCCCACCTGATGCACGCTGGAGGGGTTGCCGTAATTTTCTAAAGCATTTTCAATGGCTGTTTTGACCTGTGGCCGCAGGGGCGTGGTCGCCGCGTTATCCAAATACACCGTCATAGTTTTTCTCTATGCGGCTTTAGGCCGCCTTATGGTTGTTGTTCTTTTTTAATTCATCATTAATCACCATCTCCAAGGTGGTGGAATTAACAAAATCCTGAATATGATCGCTCAGCGCCATCCACAAATGGTGGGCATTGCAACGGGCTTTATCGGCCATGCACCCGTCTTTGTTGCCGTCCTCCGCGCCGCAGCGTGTCATTTTCATTGGCTCATTCACCGCGAGGATAATTTCGCTAAGCGGGGTGTCTTTCGGGTCTTTAGCCAAGGTGTAGCCGCCGCCCGGCCCGCGCATACTTTTAACAATATCATGGCGGCGCAGTTTGGCGAACAACTGTTCCAGGTAAGACAATGAAATATCTTGCCGTTCAGCGATTTCCGCCAGCGTAATAGGCGTTTGGCCTTCATTCTCCTTTTGCAGGTACGCTAAATCAATAAGGGCCATAATAGCGTAGCGGGCGCGTGTGGACAGGTGCATGGGGCCATTCCTTATAATAATACAAATAATCTTAACAACTTAACTTGAACTATAATTCCATACTTAATTTGTGGTCAAGTAAAACCTACAATTTTATTTGGGAATTTATAACTGGCTGTTTAAAAACAGAAACTCAACAAAAGCTTGAATTTGGTATAAGACTTTTGGTATGGTGCAGCCCGCGAAAGCGCATTTCTATAACAGTTAAGGAGTTAACACAAAATGCCGGACGTTACGTTCAACGGCCCCGCGGGCCGAATTGAAGGAAAATATTACCAAGCCGCTGACAAAAGCGCGCCGATTGCGCTGGTGATGCACCCGCACCCCCAGCATGGCGGCACCATGAACAACAAAGTAACGTACCGTCTTTTTGAAAGCTTTGCCCGCAACGGCTTTTCCGTTCTGCGTTTTAACTTCCGCGGTGTGGGTAACAGCGAAGGCATTTATGACAACGGCGTGGGCGAACTTTCTGACGCCGCCGCGGCTTTGGACTGGCTGCACGCCCAAAACCCGCACACCAACGATATCTGGATTAGCGGTTTTTCCTTCGGCGCGTGGATTATGCTGCAGCTGTTGATGCGCCGCCCGGACGTTAAGCGCTTTATCGCCGTTAGCCCGCCAGCGGGGATGTATGATTTCGCTTTCTTGTCACCCTGCCCGGCCAGCGGTTTTTTCACCGTCGGCACGCACGACGAAATTACCCCGGCGGAAGATTTGGAAAATCTGCTAAAAACCACGGTGCGGCAAAAAGAAGTAAAACTGCACATGGCCAAGGTTGACCACGCTGACCATTTTTACACCCAGCATCAGCACCAGTTGGCGCAGTTATTAAATCAGTATATTCGGTCTAACTTGGCAAAATCGCCGTCTTCAGCGGCCTGATACAGCACAAAACCTTCACCTTCGGCACATACCAGGTATGTGCCTTTTTCGTCTTTGCGGGCACCCTCCCGGCGCAGGTCCCGGAATTCCGCGCATGACGTGCCATTGTGCTCAGTAAAGCCTTTGAAAACCACAAAGCGGGTTTCCCAGTTGAATGGACTTTCAGACAGGGCCTTCCACGCCTTTTCCACGTACATGGTGCCCTCACCCGTGCGGTGGCTGCCAATGCGGTTATAAATACGCCAGATGGCCTTGTCCATCGGTTTATACAAAGCGGCAATGCGGCGGGCGCGGGTTGAGCTTTCTGTTACCTTCAGCGGTTCTTTTAAGAATAGGTTAATCATGGTGTCGTGCAGGCGGTTGTCTTTGGTTTCAATAATGACCCGCCAGCTAAGGGAGGAAATCGGCTGCGGCAGCAGGTGGATGTCTTCCACCTCCAGCGCTAAGGCATTGGCGTATTTTTCAGCGAAGTTGGCGGCTTTAAAGTGGAACGTCACCAGCACCACCAAATATACCAGCGCCAGCAGCATCGCCACCCGGCCAAAATAACGCTGCCATTGCTTAAACACCATACCCAGTATAAACAACAGGCTGGCGCCGAACATCAAAATGTAATCAAACGGGCCAAGCAGCTCCAGACTAATTCGCCATGGCAGTACCGGCCAAAACAGTTTGACCCCCTGTTTGGTAAAAACAGACAGCAACAACACCACCACAGTAGCGGCCAAAGCTGATGGGAAAAACAACGTCCAGCGGATATGCTTTTTATTGATGACAAACGCCGCCAACCAGCACACCCCAGCGGCTAAAGCCGGGCCAATAAAGATTGACCAGAACATACCCTGTTTCAATTGCAGGTACGTCCCCGGCCCAAGAACTTTGAAGATAACTTGTAAATACGGCAACAGCGCCGTTGCGGCGCCTACAATCAAGACCCAGCGGCACAGGCCCTTTTCCAGCTTTTTGGGCTTAAAGCTCCAAGCGGCCAGAATACCGAACAACACACTAATTGCCGGGTGCATAGGGCTAGCCTACCTTACTCTCTATCCAAGTTTTCATGGCGTGAGTATACCGCCACATACCGGGTGTGCGCAACCCGTTGTTTCAGGCCATGTGGCCGGCCAGCCTTTAAGGCAGCGAACGGCAAGGTAGGCAAAGGCTTCCGCCTCCATACTCTCGCCCCTCATATTGGCATCTTCCACCGGTTTGACTTTATCAAAATGCTGGGCCAGCAAATCCAGCACCAGTTGATTTTTGGCCCCGCCACCGGTCAGCCACAGCTCTTTTGGCTCCTGCGGCATGGCTTTAGCGGTTTCAATAATGCTATGCGCGGTTAAGGCACACAGTGTCGCCGCCCCGTCTTCCACACTCAGGTGGCTCACATCCACATTGTCAAAGTCATATCTATCCGCACTTTTTGGTGGAGGCGATTTAAAAAACGGGATGCTGTCAAACGCGCGTTCAACCACCGCCATATCAATAGTGCCTTGTTGGGCCAGCGCCCCTGCATCGTCATAGGCTTGACCGGTCTGGCTTTGTACCCAGCGGTCTAAAAGCCCCATACCCGGCCCACAATCGCTGGCGCTCATCTGGCCATTTTCACCCAGCCATGTAATGTTGGATACACCACCGATGTTCACCACCCCCACCGGTTTTTTATGGTTAGCGAACAGGGCCTGGTGGAACACTGGCACCAGCGGTGCCCCTTCCCCGCCGGCGGCCATATCCGCTTTACGAAAGTCATACGCCACACGAATGCCTGTTTGTTCTTTTAACAATGGCCCGTTACCCAGCTGGTGGGTAATGCCCTCTTCCGGCAAGTGACGAATGGTTTGACCATGAAAGCCGATAATGTCCACATCATCCGCTTTTAAACCCGCCTCTTTCAGCACGTGTTTAACGGCCTTGGCGTGCAGGCCAGTCAGCTCCTCTTCCAGAGACAACAGCTCATACAGCGGCATATCTTGACGGCAGGCTTTATATAGATGATCTTTAAACGCCTGATTATACGGCATATAGCCGGACTGAATAAATTTGATGTGCATATCGCCATCGGTCTGGATAATGGCGCTGTCCACCCCGTCAAGCGAGGTGCCGCTCATCAAACCGATGCTGGTATAAATATTTTTTTGGCTCAAAACCTTACTTTCCCTTGAGCTATTGTTAGTGCCAATATATAACATAAAGCACCTAATAGTATAACAATTTGACCAAGTGGCGCAAAAAATGACCGAGCAAACATTCCCAAAAGACGTAATGGACAAAGCCAAAGAGCAATACGCGACCCTTTCCACCTCTGCCGCTCAAGTAGTACCGGAAGAAGGGTTGGTAAAAATGCTGGCCAAATCCATTGCCACCAACAGCCCTTTGCGGGTTAAATTCGGGGCCGACCCCACCGCGCCGGATATCCACCTGGGCCACACCGTCACCTTGAACAAATTGCGCCAATTTCAGGATTTGGGCCACACCGCGGTACTGCTGATTGGGGACTACACCGCCCGCATCGGTGACCCGTCCGGCCGCAACAAAACCCGCCCACCATTAAGCGGGGCAGAAATTGACGAAAACGCCAAGACCTATGCCGAGCAGGCCTTTAAAATTTTAGACCGCACCAAAACCGAAATTGTTTACAACAGCGAATGGCTGAGCAAGCTGAGCTTTGAGGATATGCTGAAACTGCTCTCGCAGGTGACTGTATCGCAAATTTTACAGCGTGAAGACTTCCACGAACGTTACAGCAACAACCAGCCCATCGCCATGCATGAAATGCTCTACCCCATTATGCAGGGGTATGACAGTGTCGCTATAAAAGCCGATGTGGAACTTGGTGGAACCGACCAGACCTTCAACTGCCTGATGGGCCGTGAACTGCAAAAGACTCATGACCAAGCCCAACAGGTGGTTTTAACTCTGCCGCTATTAGAAGGTACCGACGGGGTGAAAAAAATGTCCAAATCGCTGGGCAATTACATTGGTGTAAACGACGAACCGAACCAGATGTTCGGCAAGGTGATGTCCATCCCCGATGAGCTGCTGGGCAAATACTTTGAGCTGTTAACCACCATTGACGCCAGTGACGTCCCCGCCCACCCTATGGAAGCTAAAAAGCTGCTGGCACGTTTTATCGTCACCCGTTTTCATGATGAAGCGGCCGCCAAAGCGGCACAGAATGACTTTGAAACCCGCTTTTCCAAAAACCAGATTCCCGACGATATTCCGGAAAAACATTTAACTGGTGATACCGGTTTAGCCGCACTGTTGGTCAGTGTTGGCTTTGCCCAATCCAACAGTGAGGGCATGCGCCTCATCAAGCAGAACGCGGTAAAAATTGACGGAGCAACGGTCAGCGATCCGCGCTTTCAACTTAGTGCCAACGGGCAGACATTTGTGCTGCAAGCGGGCAAGCGGCGCATCGCAAAAGTGACGTTAAATCAATAGCTTTTTTTGTGCAGCGCACAGTTGAATTTGCCAAGTATACAAAAATTGCTTGCATTGCAAGTCTATTCAGGTATATTGGCTAAACGGCATACACAGGTGTGGAGGCAAAAACAACAATACAACAGCCTGCGTCATGCACGCAAAATATGAGAAATGAGGGAGCAAATAAATGGTACAAATGTCGAACCTGGACGATCACGTGCGCGAAGCACTGCGAACGAAAATTTTAACCGGTGAACTGGGCGGTGGCGCTCACTTGAGTGAGTTGAAACTGTCTAAAGAATTTAACGTGTCTCGCACACCAATTCGTGAAGCCCTGTGTGCCCTGGCCGCTGACGGTCTGATTGAAATGGTACCCCACCGTGGCGCTTTCGTTACCGATATGCCGGAAGAAACCGCCAGCGATAAACAAGTTACATACGGCCTGCTGTGGTCTATGGTGGCCCGTGTTGCCGCTGAGCGCACCACCATTGAAAGCACGCTGGAGCTGGAAAACAGCATCAGCTCTATCAGCACAGCTGACGATGACACATTCTTAAAAGGTATCTCTGGTGTATTGAGCGTGATTCGCCAAATCGCCCAAAGCCCAACCATGGCGGATATTTTGACTGTGGTTGAACGCCGCATGAACACGCCTGAGTTCTTTGCCGGCGCGGTACAAAACAAAACCGCCATCGCGCAGGAATTCAGCTACTTGCTGGCGGCCTTCAAGCGCGGTAAGGGTGATGTGGCAGACAAAACCATGCGTCAGATTATGAACCTGATTATAGGTACAGAAATCGCCGCGACACCTAAAAAAGAAACTGAAGCCGCGGACACAACAACCGTAAACTAATTTCAGTTTAAATATTTTAAAGGTCACTTAACGGGTTTATGCGTATTTTATATGCTCCCTCACCCGTTAAGCGGCCTTTTTTATTGTTATGACACAACACTTGTTTTTTTCTTTAAAATGGTTACAATGCAACCAAAACAGCTTGATGATTAATTAAGCTGGGAGAAAATGAAAAAGCGATGTTCTATATATTTGGTCCATATTTAATCGTACTGGCTATTCTGTTTATCGCCGCCACCTACATCTTTGGGTAGCCTATTCTTCCGTGCATAAAGCTGAATGATGCAATGCACCATAGGGTTTTATTGCGCCCTGCTCCCAAACCCCCTATAATCCACTGTGGTTTTAAATAAACGTAATAAAGAAGTAAACCTCATGGATATTCAAACGCTTCAGATTTCCGACTATGAAAAAGTTGTTAAAGCTTACGACGAAGCCAGCGGCCTGCGTGCCATTATCGCCGTGCACAACACCAACCTTGGCCCGGCAGTGGGCGGTACGCGCCTGTACCCCTATGCCACAGAAGGGGAGGCCCTGAATGACGTGTTGCGGCTGTCCAAAGGTATGACGTATAAATCATCGCTGGCCGGCATTGATTTTGGCGGCGGCAAGTCGGTCATCATCGCCGACCGTAAAGATAAAACCCCGGAACTTCTGCATGCCTTCGGCCGCTTTGTAGACACCTTAAACGGGCAGTACATCTGCGCGGAGGATGTCAACACCAGTGTGGCGGACATGGAAATTATTCGCGAGACAACTCCCCATGTGGCCGGCAGTGCCGACAAAGGCGGTGACCCGTCCCCCCTGACCGCTTTGGGCGTGTACACCAGCATTGAAAAAATTGCCAGCAAACTGCTCGATACCCCCATGCGTGAGCTCACTGTCGCCGTTCAAGGCGTGGGCCATGTGGGCAAGTATCTGGTTGAACACCTGACCAAGGGCGGCGCCAAAGTTTACATCGGCGATATTCGCGAGAACAAAGTGAAAGAACTGGCAGAGGCCACCGGCGCCATTCCCGTAGAACCGGAAAACATTATGAGCCAGGAATGCGATATCTTTTCTCCCTGCGCGATGGGGGCGGTTTTAAATGATGACACCATCCCAGCCTTAAACTGCAAAGCCGTGGTGGGTGCGGCCAACAACCAGCTGGAAAAAGACAAGCATGCAGACATGCTGCACGAACGTGGTATTCTGTACGCGCCGGATTATCTGGTTAACGCCGGTGGCATCATCAACGTATTTGTGGAAAGCCAGCCCGGCGGCTATGACCCTGTCCTGGCCGATACTAAAGTCCGTCAGATTGGCGACACCCTGCTGGAAATTTTCCGCGTAGCGAAAGAGCAGGATATTCTGCCCGTCTACGCCGCCAATGTAGTGGCCGAGCACCGCTTTATGAAGCACGGCGAAGCCGCCTAAAAGGGGAAATTTAAGAAGCCACGTCCGTCAGCTGTAAAAAGCGCTGACGGCGGGACTGTACATTATCTTTGGTACGTTTGGCCTTATCCATAGCGTCCACCAGTGCTTTATCCACCCGCTTAAAGGTTAAGCCGTAGTCACGGTGCGCGCCGCCAACCGGTTCCTGCACCACGGCATCCACCACCTTGAGCTTAAGCAAATGGTCCGAGGTTAAGCCTAAAGATTCCGAAGCCTGTTTAATCGCCTCCCGCATGTCATCGCTCTTCCACAGAATGGACGCGCAACCTTCCGGTGAAATAACCGAATAAATGCTGTTTTCCAGCATAATCACTTCATCAGCCACGGCAATACCCAGGGCCCCGCCAGACCCGCCTTCGCCGCTAATGGTGCACACCACCGGTACCTGCAGGTTCATCATCAATTCAATGCTGCTGGCAATGGCCTCCGCCTGGCCGCGGCTTTCCGCGTCCACGCCCGGATACGCGCCGGGGGTGTCCACAAAGGTATAAATTGGCAGGCCGAATTTTTCCGCCATGCGCATAATACGCTGGGCCTTACGGTAGCCTTCCGGCTTGGGCATACCAAAGTTCTTTTTCACCCGCTCAGATGTGGTTTTGCCCTTATCAATCCCGATAACCACCACATTTTCACCTTTAAAGGTCGCAAGCCCCGCCAGCATGGCCGGGTCTTCGCCAAACAAGCGGTCCCCCGCCAGTGGTACAAAATGTTGGAATAAGTTCTGGATATAATCAATAGCGTGCGGGCGTTCCGGATGGCGGGACACCATCACCCGCTGCTGCGGCGTCAAATTCCGGTAAATGCGGCGCAAGATTTGAGCCTGCTTTAACTCCAATTCGGCAATTTCATCATCCAGATTTTTAACCGGTAGATCTTTGCGGCCTTCTTCTTTCAACACGCGCAACTCATCCAAACGGTTTTGGATATCCTCAACAGGGCGTTCAAAGTCCAGAAACTGCGTCGTCATCTAATCTCTCTTACAAGTAGTTGCGTCGGTATTTGCGCATTAAGGGGTGGAACTGCTCCACCACTTTTTGCATCTGCTTGTTTACCACACGTGTGTATACTTGTGTAGTGGTTAAATCGGCATGCCCCAAAATAGCCTGCACCGAGCGCAAATCCGCGTCATTTTCCAACAAATGCGTCGCAAAGCTGTGCCGCAGAGAATGGGGCGAAAGCTCCACCCCGGCTTTTTTGCCCACGTCTTTAATCATCTGGAAAATACGTTGACGGGTTAAGGCCTTACCTTTTCGCGGCGATGGAAACAGCCAGTCGTTTTCTTTACCGCCCAAATGCGGACGGGCTTTTTCAATATACAGGTTTAAAGCACCTGCCGCGGCTTCCCCCAGCGGCACCATACGGACTTTGTTGCCCTTTCCGGCAACCCGAATCAAACGCCCACGGCCTTCTTCCACATCCGACAGTTTAATACTGGTCAGTTCACTCACACGAATACCGGTACTATACAAAAGCTTCAGCACCGCGTTCATCCGTATAGATTCGGCATCATCGCCATCCACAACCGCCAACACCTTCTGCACGTGCTCTTTGCTCAACGACTTGGGCAAAGATTTAGGCAACCTTGGCAATTCCACCTTGGCCACCGGATCTTTATTAAGGATTTTTCTATCCTGCAGAAAATGGAAAAATTTACGCAAAGACGACAAACGGCGCGCCTGGGTGCGCGGGCTTAAGTCCCGCTCTTTCAAGCTGCCCAGATAGCTTTTAATATCCTTTTCCTCAATTGAGGCCACAGGGCCCGAAAAATAATCAGCGAAGTCTTTCAGGTCGCGTTCATAGGCCTGCACGGTGTTCATGCTGGCGCCCTGCTGCACGGTGAGCATTTCGCTGAAGTTATCAATGTATTTGCTTTCCACCATTAGTACACCCCCTGCTCTGTGTCGTGGAGCATCGCTTCCAGCCCCATAATGATGGCATCCTCTTCCAGCCCTAAAAAGCGCAGGCCCGTCACCACATTAGAGACCCCTTGCGGGCTCATTTTAGCGGGATGGTTGTACATCATCGGCTCCACCAGCATCAATACAGCTTCACCTAAGCGCTGTTCTTCCAGACTGGTGGCCAAAAGGCGCAGCCACAAAGCGCCAGGGCCTTTGCCGTGGTCAAGGTTGGCATCGTTAAATTGCATATGCATCTTCTTCCAGATTTCCGCCGGAACCTGTAAATCTGCCGCTTCTAAAATCGATAATGTCCGCTCGGCTTTTAAGCGCTGGTGCGGATTAACCAGACGGCGGGTTGACCACCAGTCTTCCAGCGTGCTGTCCTGTAATTTTTTATCCAACATCGAAAACGCGATGGACAAGTCAACACGCTCCAATGACAAATCACGGGACAGGGTCCGGTTGCCTTCCAGAATGTTCCACCACTTGCGCGCCACCGGCAGGTTGCCGCCGCGCAGAGCATACCGGATGACATAGGGCGAAAACCACGCCAGGTTGGCATCAGGGCGAATGTTGACCACATCCGGCGTTAAAGCGGACGGCAGGTCATGCAACTCATCTTCTTCCGAACGGCTCCACAGGTTGCGCAGAACCAGAGCTTTGGCTGACTGGATACCCGCGGAACGGGCCGCCTGCCACAACAGGGCACGGGCCATGCTGCCGTCTTGTTCCTGCTTGGCGTACTGCATTGGCGTGCGCAGCTGTTCTTCGGTAAACTCAATGCTGTCGTACAGGTTGGCCAACAGTTCAATATCGCCGCCAACGGAAAAATCATTGACCAGTTTTTCCGCCGCTTGCAAGCGCTGGCTGATGTCCAGCCCTTTGTTGGTCGCTACTTGGCGCAGGGCCACATCCGGCAGGCGGTAAATCACATCCGGCGTCAGCAGGCTGGGGAAGTTCGTATAGAGCACCGTGTGCAACGGGCTGAACCGCGTTTCCGGCAGCAGGCGCGGGCTTTGCAGGCTGTTGTCATGAATGGTCAAAAGCAGGTTATACAGCAGCGGGTCGGCGCGCTTGTCTTCTTCCGTGGTTAAATCCAGACTTAACTGCAAACCGCTGCTGTCGCCCTCCAGGGCCTGACAGGTTAACAGTGCACGGCGCCAGAACGGCTGGTCAGAGTTCAAAACATATTGACGAATAAACAAACATCCCTGGGAGATATCCCCGGACATCAGCGCGTTTTCCGCCCACACACGGCCCAGGCCGCGGTCAAGATTCAAATCTTCCGCACGCAGGTTGTCCAGTAAGACACCGGCGGATTCCACCATCCCCAGCTCATGCAGGGTGCGGGCACGTTCGGCCAGCCAGTTTTGCTCGCCCTCACCAGCTGGTGGCGTGGCGGTGGTCAACAGAGTCCGTTGCAACAAACGACGTGCGGCCTGACTTTTTAAGCCTTCTTTACGGATACGCTGTAAAATGGTGCTGGCGCGTTCACGGCTTAGCCCGCCCCACAGGGTTTCATTAAAACCGCCGTTAGCGGGGGTTAAAACGCCAATACGGGCGATATCTTCCGGGTTACGTACACCTTCAATGCTTTCCATCTCCATAGGGATATCAAGCCCGAACGTGGTTTGGTTTTCCGTTGTTGGCTGGTTGGGCTGCAAAGGCTCTTGCGGGGCATCAACCTGCGGCTGGCGGGTGTTAAAAATAGAAGGGGTATCCTGCGCGGTTACCTCAGGCACCACGGGCGATGAGCTCTGCGGTGCGGTTGGGCTTTCGCCGCGGGCAACAGGCAGGTTTTCCACATTAAAACTGCGAGCGCTGGGGGCCATTTGCGGGCGGGACGGCTGCGTCGGCTGCCGGGCCTGAGGGGCCTCTTCTAACGTGTCTGACGGGCGGGTATTGGGGTTGAGCAAGTTTTCATCCAGCAGAATATCGGTTGCTGACGGCAACGGCTGGCCATTCGTTTGGTTTTGGGCCAAGTAATACCCTTGCTGGCTTTCCTGCCCAAAAGCGATGGTCGCCAATAGCGCAATGGCGATAAAGGCAACAATGACACGAAGAATACCCATTAATATTTTCCCTCAGTTCTAATTTTTTTAAAGTTCAACAGCTTTGCAAACTTTTTAAAGTTCAACAATTTTCGTAACTTCAACCACTTCAGGGCTGAAATCAAAGATAAAAAAGCCCACAACCAAAACGGCTAGCACCACCACGGCGGCAATTTTTACAACCGGGCGGCCGCCGCCTTCTTGCGGGGTTTGCCGGGGCGCGTTGGTTGAGGTTTTAACAGCAGGTTGAGAAGACATGGCCATACGTCCTATTTTTTCTATTCATTATTTTTTAACTCGCTGGCCAATAAAATACCCGTCATTGAAGCAGACTTCAAGTTTAACATAATGATATTTTTGCATCGTAATTTGAGTTGCACCCAAGCGGGGTTTAAGCATATACTCAACCGCAAATGTTTACAGAAAAACTCTTTAATCACACGTATGATATTGATGAGCTCATTCGCGCTTTCTGCGACAGCTCTGCTCCCGCATGGCAACTGGATACCTCCGATGGTTCCCTCACCCCATTAAAAAGCACGGGTATAGACACCTCACCCAAACATATTTTTGAGATTGCACCCCTGCCGGAAAGCTTCACGGAAGAGTTAAAAATAAATCTTAATAAAGACATGCAAGTTTCTGATATAAAACTGGAAATTAAAGATAGAATAGATGGGTTAACGACCCTGGCCGACCTGCCCCACACCTTTGAAAATGACCGCGCCGGCGGCTGGCTGCGGGAGCAAGTGAAAACCGTGGTGCTGGAATGGCTGGACATGCATAACCTGATCCCCCCATCCATGCGTCATGTTCGTGCCAAGGGGCTTCCTTCCCAAGGTGCGGGTAAAATTTCAATCAATATAAATATGGATAGTTAACCCCTTATGGATACCGGCTTAATTGTCAGCATTGTTACTATTGTGATTCTTTTGGCCTGCTCGGGCTTTTTCTCCGGCTCGGAAACGGCGCTTATGGCGTCATCCAAGCCCAAGCTCCATAACATGCGGAAAAACGGTGACAAAGGCGCTGAGCGTATTCTGGCCATGCTGGCCGATGTGGAAACCTTGCTCAGCACTATTTTACTGGGTAACAATCTGGTGAACATTGGGGCCTCGGCCTTGGCAACCGCTGTGTTCATCAAGCTGTTTGGGGAAATTGGTGTGGTGGCCGCCACGGTTGTTATGACCGTGTTGGTGCTTATCTTTTCAGAAGTCTTGCCCAAAACCATCGCCAGCCGCCAACCGGAAAAATTCTCCGGCGTCATTAACCTGCCACTATGGATGCTGATTAAATTCCTGCGTCCGTGCACCCGGTTAATTGCCGCCATCAGCCGTGGCCTGATGCGTTTGATTGGCATCAACCCTGATGAGGCCGACCCCAACTTTGGCGAAGAAGACCTGCGCGGGGCCATTGGTATGGGCCGTCAACACGGGCTGTTGAACAAGCGTGAATTCCATATGCTGGATAGTATTCTGGACCTGGATGAGCTGACCGTAGAAGACGTCATGACCCACCGCAGCAACATGGAAACGCTGGATATTAACCAGCCTACCGACCAGATTTACCTACAAATTTCCAACAGCTCCTTCTCCCGCCTGCCTGTTTGGGAAGGCGAACCGGAAAACATCATCGGTATTTTGCATGTGCGAGACTTCTACACCGCTTACCACAAAGCCTTGGGCCGTAAAGAAGCGTTTGATATCCGCAAAATCCTGCAAAAGCCTTACTTCACACCAGAAACCGCGCGGCTGGCCAGCCAGCTGTTGCAGTTCAGAAAAAACCGCCGCCATATGAGCATCGTTGTTAATGAATATGGCGAAGTGGAAGGTCTGGTCACCCTGGAAGACATCTTAGAAGAAATCGTTGGCGAAATTGAAGATGAGCATGACATTATCGCCCATGAATACGCCCGCCAAGCGGATGGCAGTGTGTTGTTAAACGGGACTTTCCCGGTACGCGACGCCAACAAAGAGTTGGGCTTTGACCTGCCGGATGAAGACTCAGTCACCATTGCCGGGTTGATTATTGAGCAGGCCCAGCGCATTCCGGTAAAAGGCGAAGTGGTCAACATTGGCGGCATTTCTTTTGAAATTGTCGCCACCAAGCGCAACGCCATTTTAAGGGTCAAAGCGCACAAAATTGTCAAAACCAAAAAACAAGCAAAAGAAGAAAAACAAGCATGAGCTTAGGGTTTGCTATTATGGCCGTCATTGCCGGCCTGTACACGTTATCCACCAGCGGTGATTGGCTGGTTAACGGTGCCAGTTCATTGGCCAAACGCTTTAAAGTCTCTGACCTTTTTATTGGTGTGGCGGTGGTTGGCTTTGGCACCAGCCTGCCGGAAGTGATGGCGACATTAAGCGCCGCCCGTATTGAAAAACCAGCCATCGCGCTGGGGAATATTGTGGGCTCCAACATTGCCAACATTGGCCTGATTATGGGCATTGGTCTGCTGCTGACCCATCAGGGGCAAAAGCTACTGAAAACGGAAAAGCTCGACTATGCTTTGATGATGAGCGGGGTCGGCCTGTTTTGTCTGGTGCTGTCTTTAGGCGGCGGAATTAAGCAGCTGGAAGCGGCCATATTATTAACTGCTCTACTGATTAGCCTGTATATATCTTTGCGTATTGCCAAGGCCAAGCACCAAAAAGCCACCCTGACAGAAGGGGAGGCCGCTATTACCCCCTTAGAAGACAGCCCAAAGAAAGAAACCCTGCTGGTTATTGGCGGGTTAATTGGTTTGTTTATCGGGGCCGAGTTGCTTATCCGCGGCGCGGTCACCATTGCCGAAACCTTCGGTATGTCCGAAAAGGTCATTGGCTTAACGCTGGTAGCTATTGGCTCTTCCCTTCCGGAACTCGCCGCTACACTTGCCGCGGCTAAACGCGGCAGTATTGGCATTATCGCTGGCAACGTGATGGGCTCCAACCTGTTTAACGCCTTAGGGGCCGCCGGTATCAGTGCCCTGGTTTACCCTATTCCTTACGGCACCATTGGCTTTGACTTATTCATTATGGGCATTTTCAGTGTGGCCATGTTCCCCTTATTTTTCGGCAAAAGCAACATTGGCCGCCCGCTGGGGATAGCCTTAGTCACCGCTTACGCCGCGTATATTATTTACTTAGCATTTGGAGGTTAAGCCTATGAAAAAACAAGTTCTCTTCGGTTTAAGTGTTTTGGTCTTGACGGCCTGTTCCGACAGTTCCAATGTCGCGCAAATGGACTATTCCAAAGATGGCAAGGTGGCCTACGGAGATGTGTATGTCTCCGCCTCTATTGGGGAAGCCAGCAATCTGGTGCCGTGGCTCACGGGCGATGCCTCGTCCCATGCTATTGCCGGGCATTTTTATGACTCATTGCTGGAATACGATAAAAACCTGAATCTGGAAGGCGCTCTGGCCAAAGACTGGGAGGTGAGCGAAGACGGCCTTTCCATCACCTTCACCTTGCGGGATGACGTTACATGGTGGGACGGCACGCCTTTCACCGCGCACGATATTATGGCCACGTTTGAAGCGGTCACTGACCCCAACACCCGCACCGCTTACGCGGGGGACTATCGCAAAGTTACCAAAGCTGAAGCGGTTGATGACCATACCTTCCGCGTCAATTATGCCGAGCCCTTTGCCCCGGCGCTGGCCAGCTGGACCAGTTTTTCTGTGATGCCCAAACATATTATTGAAACAGAAGACGACTTTAACGAGACCTCGCTTAAAACCAACCCTATGGGCACCGGGCCGTATAAACTGCTTAAATGGGACCAAGCCAAAGAGACCCAGCTTATTGCCAATAAAAACTATTGGAAAGGCTCCCCCAACATTGCGGCACTGCGGGTGCGTTTTATCCCTGATCAGGACACCCAGTTTTTGGAGTTGAAAGCCGGGAAAATCGACACTATGAACCTCAAACCCATTCAATACACTCGCTTAACGGACACCGAAGCGTTCAAAAGCCGTTACGCCAAATATAAATATTTGGGCTTTAACTACACCTACATGGGCTTTGCCATGGAGCACCCCATTTTTAAGAACAAAGATGTGCGCCAGGCTCTTTCTTACGCCACACCCAGAGAAAAAATCATCAAAGGTGTCCTTATGGGCCAGGGCCAGTCCATTTGCTGTCCGTTTAAGCCCGGTACTTGGGCGTACAATGAAGAATTAGCCCCCTACGCCTACGATGTGGAAAAAGCCAAAGCCATGCTGCGCGAGGCTGGCTGGGTGGACAGCGACGGCGATGGCATCCGTGAAAAAACCCTGCAAGGTGAAACCATACCATTCAGCTTTACCCTGGTCACCAACCAGGGCAACGCCCAGCGCATTAAAACCGCTGAAATTCTACAGCAGGCGTTTTCCCAAGTGGGTGTGGATATGAACATCCGCGTGCAGGAGTGGTCCACCTTTATTGAAAACACTATCAACAAACGCCAGTTTGAGGCGGTTCTGCTGGGCTGGGCCCTTTCGCCGGAACCCGACCCGTATGACATCTGGCACTCATCCAAAACCGCCAATCAGGAATTTAACTTCATTGGCTTTAACAACCCGCGTGCCGATGAGCTGATGGAAAAAGCCCGTCGCACCTATGACAAAGCCGAGCGCAAAAAATACCTGGCTGAATTCCAACAAATTATCCATGATGAACAGCCGTACCTGTTCCTCTACGCGCCGGAAACGCTACTTGCCATCCACAAACGTATCAAAGGGGTGGAACCCGCCCCGGCGGGCATTGGCCATAACTTTGAGGATTGGTATGTCCCGCTGGAGCAGCAGTTGTACAACGCTTCAGCCCTCACGCCTTAAAGTATTTCAGGCACAAAAAAGAGCCCCCAAAAGGGGGCTTTGCTTCATCAGGCCGAGAATTTACCCTGTTGAAACCGATAGAGGGTTAAAGCTTTCAGGGCCTGTACTCTTTTTTTATAACGGGGGTGCGTTGCCAGAATGCGCAGCATTTTATGCTCCAGCCATGTGGATTGGGGCTCGTCTTGGAAATTATCCTCAAATGCCCGAATCAGACCATAACCAGAGCCGGTCAACGCAATGCTCTCAGCGTCACAGGCTCGTTCCATCGCTCGGCTAAAACAAGCAACCAGTGCCCCAAAAATAAACCCGTAAAAAACATAGGCCGTAAAAAACGCCAGTACAGACGCAAACCAGCCATACACAGAAGCGGCGGAAATAGTCGCCACAATGCCAAATATGAACACCGCGGTTTTGACCACGTCAAAGCGAAGCTTCCCCAGCGCATGGTTATGCTTAATATGACCCATCTCGTGCGCCAAAATAGCTTCCAACTCACGCTGGTTCATGGTTCTTAGCAGTTCGCTCGTCACAATAATCAGACCATTGCTTTTAAGGGCGATGGCATAGGCATTTAGATTACTGTTTATCTTGCAGCGCAAGTGCGGCGTCACAATACCCGCTTTTTCACTCAACCGCTTAATTTGATCATGCAAAAAACTATCGTCTGAAATGGCATACAGCTTGTTTGTTACCGTGGTATTCAAAGATATTTCCAAATACCGTCCCAAGCTTTTCGTCACCACAAAGTAACGCATCAACGCAGCCAGCGGCAGACCAATAAACAGCAGGCCCATATGGCTGCCCAGCCATTCCAGGGCATCGGCCCCAAACAAATAGCCAGCAATCAGCAGCACACCAACCACACCCCACACCCCGTTCAAGGCCTCAATAAACAGCATACGCCGATGCTGGGCCCGAATGTACGTGGTGGTGCTTTGATGGGGGGAGATTTTAAAGAACGTAAGAAAAACAACACCGGCGGCAAATACCGCAAACAGCGTCCAAAACAGCATAAAGTCACCGTTGAAAAAGGAAGGAAAGGGTAAAGTATGCCCCTACCATACCTTAAAAACGCCGCTTTTGGGTTAAAATTTTTGCCCTTTTGGCAAAATCAGGCATACTGTTTGGGTTATGTTGATGTACTTAGCCAGACGACTTTTTGGAATGTTGCCCCTGCTACTGGGCATCACGCTGGTATCATTTCTGGTGATTCAACTGGCCCCGGGTGAACCGGTCAGTTTAGAAACCGAACTCAACCCCAAAATCTCCGCTGAAGAAATTGAACGGCTTCGGTCTTATTACAATCTGGACAAACCCGTGCACATTCAATACTGGCTGTGGCTCAAGCAAGTCGCGGTGCTTGATTTTGGCGACTCTTTCGCCCCCGACGGCAAACCGGTGCTGGATAAAATCGCGAACCGCCTGCCCGTCACCTTGTGGATGAACATTATCGGGCTGGTTGTGGTCTTGCTCATTGCCATTCCTGTCGGTGTGGCCAGCGCCCGCTATCAAGACAGTTTCTTTGACCGCTCCACCACGGTACTGGTGTTTATCGGCTTTGCCGCCCCCAGTTTTTGGATTGGACTGTTGGGGATGATTTTATTTGGCGTGAACCTGGGCTGGTTGCCGGTCTCCGGTATTTCCAGTTATGGGGCTGAACATTGGCCGTTCTGGCAAAAATTACTGGACTGGGGCCATCACCTGCTGTTGCCCATTACCATCGGTATTATTGGATCTATCGCAGGAATGAGCCGTTATATGCGCTCGTCCATGCTTGAAGTCATCCGGCAGGACTACATCACCACCGCCCGCGCCAAAGGACTATCCGAAAAGAAGGTGCTGTACCGCCACGGCCTGCGCAACGCTTTGCTACCAGTGATTACTATTTTAGGTTTGTCCATTCCGGGCCTGATTGGCGGCTCGGTGATTATTGAGTCACTGTTTTCTATCCCCGGGATGGGGCAATTATTTTACAGCGGTGTGATGATGCGGGACTACCCGCTGATTATGGGTATTTTGACCATCGGGGCCTTTTTGACCCTTCTGGGCAACTTAATTGCTGACTTGTCCTACGCCGTGGCCGACCCACGCATCCGCATGGGGTCTAAAGCTTCAGCTTAAGCCGCTCTGCGTATGGCCTCTATAAAGGCCTCCAACCGTGGACGAGCTTTTACATGAATAAAGTCATGCCAGCCGTACTGGCTCATTTTCTCCTCGGTTAGCCATAAATACAGCAAGTCAACCTGGGTTGGCACAAACGGCTCATGCAGCAACGGCATACTTGCTTCCTGCGGCGTTTTATCCGCCTTTTTCAAGTTGCAGCTCATGCACGAGGTTACACAGTTCGTCCAGCTGTTTTCACCGCCACGAGATGATGGCACAACGTGGTCAACCGTGGCCCTTAGGTTTGCGTTAGAATGCCCGATGATAACGTCCGACCCGCAATACAAGCATGTGTTCTGATCCCGGTGGAACATATGCTCCGCCGTAAAGCGCGGCACCAGGTGCAAAGACTGGCGGGGCACATACTCCCGCAGTACCACAACCGTTGGCAGCCGAAAACATAACGACGGTGAATGAATCACCAGATTTGACTCATGCACAACCTGCACCCGGCCCAAAAAGACCGCGCGAATCGTATCCTGCCAGTCCATGACCGACAGCGGAAAATACGTCAAAGGTTGAAAGTCAGCATTGAGGACGAGCGTCCGGTGGGCTTTTAACGCTTTAAGTTGAGATTGGCTATTCATAAGCGCACCCCTCCCTGTTGGCAAAATCCGCTTACGTGCTTATTTTGCCGCGTTAAACGTCTCAGATAGGTCCGTAAATGGTTTCCTGTCTTACCCTCCATTTGTATTCAATTTTAACGCATCTGCCTATTTTTTAACCAGATGATTAATGCTTTACCACACTATTTTATGTGACATAATAAAAGCCCATGTGGCAAAAAAACCAACAATAAGGCGCGCAAATGCTTAAAAATCCATTGGTCATCTCCGGCGGTGTGATTGTTTTGTGTATGGGTATTCTCGCCCTGTTTGCGCCGTGGGTGGCCCCGCATGACCCCACATTCATCAATTTAGACGCCGTTTTGTACCCCCCATCCGCTGAATATTTAATGGGGACGGATGCCCTGGGGCGTGACGTATTTTCCCGCATGGTGTACGGGGCGCGGATATCCTTGCTGGTGGGGTTTGTGGCGGTGGGTATTGCCACCCTTATTGGTATATTTTTTGGTGCGTTAGCGGGCTTTTACGGCCATAAAACCGACACCATTATTATGCGTTTTGTGGACGTGATGCTCTGCTTCCCTTCATTCTTCCTTATTTTGGCCGTTATTGCCTTTTTGGAACCATCCATTTTTAACATTATGGTGGTCATTGGCCTAACCAGTTGGATGGGTGTAACTCGCCTTGTGCGTGCTGACTTTATGAGCCTGAGAAACAGTGACTTCGTCATGGCCGCCAAAATGCAGGGCATCAGTGACCGACGCATTATGTGGCGGTATATGCTGCCCAACGCCATGGCGCCGGTGTTTGTGAACGTTACCCTGGGTATTGCCGGGGCCATTCTGGTAGAAAGCGGCTTGTCCTTTTTGGGCATTGGTGTACAGCCGCCAACCCCCAGCTGGGGCAATATTTTGACCGAAGGCAAAGCCAATATAGAAATTGCCTGGTGGTTGTCGCTGTTCCCCGGCCTGGCTATTCTTGTGACCGTTTTGGGCTACAACCTTCTGGGCGAGGGCCTGCGAGATATCCTTGATCCACGCCTGAAAAACTAAATCACCGACCAAAAAAGGCCCCACAAGGGGACCTATCGTTATCAGCTTTGGCGTTATCAGCTTTGATTGTTCCGGGCCGTGGCAGCTTCCAGAATTTCATCCAGAAACGCCAGAAAATCCTGCTGGATACCGTCTTCATCAATGGTTGTCGCCGCATGGTCCCGCATCACCCGCAGGGCCAGATCGCCGCCATCAGCACCGGCTACTTCAGCGCTGAATTTGCGCTTGACCATTTCACGCATGCCTTCATTCTGGCTGGCCATAAATAAAAGACTCAACAGAGAGTCAGCCTCTCGAATCAATTTTTCTACCATAACGGCGGTATCATTTTGCAGGGTGGTCAGGTCCTGCTGCTGCAAACGGTTTTGAATATCCAGCCGCAGTTCGGCACTCATTTCCGGAAAGGCCTGCAGCAGCTTAGCCATCAGGGCTTCACGCACCTGTTGAGCGTTTTGTCCGCTCATAAAAAACCTCCAAGGTTTATAGGAAAAGGAAAGTAGGTAAAGGTAACCGCCACCAATGTGACCAACCAGCCAACCCAAGTCAAACAAAAAAGGCCCCATGTGGGGGCCTTATCGCTATTGGTTGTGCAAAGCGTTGTAACGGTGGTTCAAGCTGGAAAAGAACGAACGTTCCGCCACGCCTTCATCCATGGCTTGCTGAACCAGGTGTGATACCTGCTGACGACTGACGCGTTTAGCGCGCACATCATCGTCTATCCAGCGAATCATCGCCTCCAGCTGTTTACGGTAGGCCTGCTGGCCAGCCGCATGTTCCAGACTGTCATGCTCCTGCTGGGTCATGGTTAACACGGCTTGCGTGTCAAAATCCCCATAACGGGCCAGCTCAGTCACAAACTGAGTGGGTTCCAACTCGCCCATATCCGCGGTTAAAAATCCCTTTTCTTGTGTCATACGCCCCTTCTTTTTCTTCGAAATTGAAAGCGGGAAAGTTTCAAGGCCTCGTCCAAAAAATCAGCCAAAGCGGAATTGTCACGGAAGCGGGCATAGCTCGCCATTAAGCGCAGGCGCAGATCACCATCTTGCGTAGTGCGGGCCTCCCAAGCCAAGCTAACCTTTACCCACAGCCGCACCAGCCGCTTTTGGGCCAATCGGCTTAAATGGTACAGGTGGCCATCTCGCAGCATGACCAGTTCATACCCAAGGGCACGTGACGCGCACGCGATATCCTTATCGGTATACGTATCCAGCCGCTTTTTCACCTCCGCCAGCAGCACCTCATCGGCGCTGGGAAAGGCTTTAACCAGCACATCATACAGGCGTCGCTGCTCATCCACAGTCTTTGCATCAAAAGGCATATACACCTCGTGCGTTGAAAACGGGAAAAAAGATTGTATTCAACCCGCATCATGTGACAAAACCCATCTGAAATCAAGAGCTTTCGCACAAAAAAAAGCCCAGCAAAGCGGGGCTGGTCGAAAATCAGAGGGATGCCACAATTTCATTGTATTTTTCTAGTGCATCACAAACATAGTCAACATCTTCTATGCCACCAAAAAAGAACGAGAGTGTTTCTTGGGCTTCTTTAGCATCACCGCGACTGTTGGCCTTGTAGTATTCAACCCAGAATGTCATGGAGTGGATAAAAGCATCCTCGTAGTTCTTTTGAGAAAGCTCAACCGCCGCTTCCACAAACTTGTACAGTAACCCCTTGGTCAGCCAGCCTTCATCCATGGCTTCACGGATCATTTGGATATGGGCGTAATTTAGAAAAAAGTTCAAAGCCTCATCTGCTTCCGGGTGCTGTTGCGCCACCTCCAGCTCAAGAACCTGCAGGATAGACGCCTCATCATAGCCGGAAAGTCGGGCCAGCTCGGCGGCGTATTGGGTGTTAGACAGTTCGTCGAGTTCAATTCCACTCATGGAAAGTCTCCTGTGGGAAAAGAAAAGAAAGGTGAGTCGTTAAAGTACGGGTACTTTACCGCTCAAACATAAAGAAATCAAGCCACAAACTGCAGCTTGGCCAGGTGGGCGTACAGGTCATTTTTCTGGATGAGTTCATCATGGGTGCCGGTGGCCACCACCTGCCCCTTGTCCAGCACCACAATTTTGTCCGCTTCTTTTACGGTGCTCAGCCGATGTGCCACAATTAAGGTGGTGCGGTTTTCCATCAACTGGTCAAAAGCGGCCTGCACCACACGCTCGCTTTCGGCGTCTAAATGGCTGGTAGCTTCATCCAAAAGCAAAATATCCGGGTTGCGCAATACGGTGCGCGCAATGGCGATGCGCTGCTTCTGCCCGCCGGACAGGCGCACCCCTTTTTCTCCCACAGGTGTATCAAACCCTTCGGGCAGGTCGTCAATAAACTCCAGCGCGTTGGCCACCATAGCGGCTTGTTCTACCTCTTTATCACTGGCACCGGGTTTGCCATAGCGAATGTTCTGCCCCACAGTGGTGGAAAAGATGGTGGCATCCTGCGCCACCAGCGCCACGGTTTTGCGCAGATCATTTAAACGAAGCTCACTGATGTTCACCCCATCAATGGTAATGTGCCCGCCGGTGGGTTCATAAAAACGCAAAATCAAGCTGAACAAAGTACTTTTACCCGCCCCCGATGGCCCGACAATCGCCACCTTTTGGCCGGGCTGAACATCCAGACTAAACGCCGTTAGCGCCGCCTTATCCGGCCGCGCCGGATAGGTAAACGATACATCGCTAAACGCCAGCGCCCGCCCTTGCTTGGCTTGGGGCAAATCTTTGGGCTGGGCCGGGTCTTGAATTTTCGGTTCGGTTCTAAGCAGCTCAAACACCCGCTCGGTTGCCCCGGCCGCGGTTTGCAAGGTTGGCCACTGGTTGGAAAGGTTGCTGAACGCATCGCCCAAAAACGCGATATACAGGAAGTAGGCCATCAAATCGCCCACCGTCAGCACACCGGCCTGCACGTCCTGCCCGCCGACCCACACCACGGCGCTCACCACGCTAAACCCGGCAAACACATTAAACGACAAAAACCCCGCCACCGAAAGCACCAGCCGCTTGCCAATATCCAGCGCGCCTTGCACATGGCTGCCCAAATGTTCCTGTTCACGGCCTTCCTGCCCAAATGCCTGCACGGTGCGCAAGCCGTAAATGGATTCTTCAATCTGGGCGGAAATATCAGCGGTTTTTTGTTGAATTTCTTTTGAAAACCCACGCCAGCGCCGCCCCAGTTTAATCGCCAGAAAGACCACAAACGGCCCGGCCGCGGCCAAAATAAGGGTCAGTTTGGTACTGGTATAAAACAAAGCGGTGGTGGCCCCCACAAACAGCAGCACCCCACGGAACAATTGCGGAAACGACATAGACACCGCATCCCGCAACTGGCTGACATCGGCAATCAACCGTGACACAATTTCCCCGGTACGGCGGCTTTCAAAAAAGCCGGGTTCCAAATGGATGACCTTGCCGTACACCTCGTTACGCAAATCGGCAATAATCTGCAACCCGGCGTAACGGATGGTAATAGTACGGATGAAGATACCCGCTACCAGAATACCCACCGTCCCCAGCATAAACAGCACCGCGCGGTTTAAGGCATCCAAATCCCCGCCCGACAGCGCCTGATTGACCATATGTTTTAAATGTTGCGGAATCGCCATCATTGCCGCAGTGGTCACCACCAAAGCAAAAGACCCCGCCACCAGCCGCCATTTATACGGCGCCATAAAACGCCACAGCTGTTTTAAGCTGGCCAAATCGCCCTTGGGTAAATCCGCCGTTGATGTTCGTTTGCGTGGCATAAAGCTAAGGTAGCCGATTGCGGGAAAATTGTCACCCGTTGATTAGCCGTTCATGACCTTTTCCAGCGCCGTCATTGCCTCATCATGGTTAAAGCCGCGCCGCAGCAAAAAATTCAGCCGCCGCGCTTTTTCTTTTTGCACCGCTTTGTAATGCGCTTGCTTTTCTTCCCACTCCACCAAACCACTCAGCTCCTTCAGCCCTTCCGGCCATGGGCCAAATTTATTGTGTAAAAGATCTTCAGCGTTTTCATGCCACACGCTTTTGCCGCGTTCGGCCTCTTTGTCCACCATCAACGGCGCAAAGGTGTCGCGCTTTTCATCTTCCAGCGCTTCCCATGCCGCCAGTGCTGTTTGGGCCAGCGACTCATCCACGCCTTTTTGCTTTAAGTCCATCAAAATCCGCCGCGGCCCCCAGCCGGAAATTTCCGCCCGATAGCGCACCCACGCGCGGGTGAACTGTTCGTCATCCAGATAATCCAACCCTTGCAGCCGCTCAATAGTTTTGGCGATTTCATCGTCTTCATACCCGTATTGGGATAATTTTGAGCGCACCTCAAAAACAGAATACGCGCGCCGGGACAGCATCCCAAGCGCGCGCTCTATGCAAGATTTACGTTTACGGGCCAAAGCCAAACCTAAAGATTATTTAGTTAAGAGGCCTCCGCCACTTTTTCTTCAGAAGGTGCCTCTTCCTTCTTTGGTGTGGTCAGCAGCATATCCCGCAGTTTGGTTTCAATTTCCGCGGCTACTTCCGGATGTTCCCACAGGTAGCGCTTGGCGTTTTCACGGCCCTGACCAATACGGTCTTTGCCATAGCTGAACCACGCCCCGGCTTTTTCCACCAGATCTTTGTCCACGCCCATGTCCAGAATTTCACCCATTTTGGAAATCCCTTCGCCGTACATAATATCAAAAATCGCTTCACGGAACGGTGGAGCCACTTTGTTTTTCACCACTTTCACACGGGTTGTGTTGCCCACCACTTCGTCTTTTTCTTTAATCGCGCCAATACGGCGGATGTCCAAACGAACGGAGGAGTAAAACTTCAGCGCGTTACCGCCGGTGGTAGTTTCCGGGTTGCCGAACATCACACCAATTTTCATGCGAATCTGGTTGATGAACACCACCATAGACTTGGAACGGTTCACCGTACCGGCCAGCTTGCGCAGGGCCTGGCTCATCAAGCGGGCTTGCAGACCAACGTGGGAATCGCCCATGTCGCCTTCAATTTCCGCTTTTGGTGTTAAGGCCGCGACCGAGTCCACCACAATCATGTCCAGCGCGCCGCTGCGCACCAGTGTATCCACAATTTCCAGCGCCTGTTCACCGTTATCGGGTTGGGAAACAAGCAAGTCGTCCACATTCACGCCCAGTTTTTCAGCATAGGTAGTATCCAAAGCGTGCTCGGCATCCACAAACGCGCAGGTCCCGCCGGCCTTTTGGCACTCGGCAATGGCGTGCAGGGTCAAGGTTGTTTTACCGGAAGACTCAGGGCCATAAATTTCAATAATACGGCCGCGGGGCAAACCGCCCACGCCCAACGCCACATCCAATCCTAACGAGCCGGTGGAAACCGCCTCAACATTTTTAACCGCGGCTTCGTCTTTCATACGGATAACGCTGCCCTTGCCAAACTGCTTTTCAATCTGGCTGATGGCGGCGTCTAATGCGCGTTGCTTGTCCATAAGTGCTTCCCCTTGACGTTTTATATTGTTCAAATTCGACAGGCTAAAACATAGCACTTAACACGCCCGCTGACAACCATGATTAAAGCCCCCACCATCCCCCAGACAATCGATCGCATCAGCTAATATAATTTGTCACACAAAGCCCGGCCCCGCCATATGACAACTATTTGTTTTATAACAAAAACGTTAAATATATTTGCCCAAAAACACTTAAACCCGCCCGCAGCGCCCCTTACGATAAAGGTGTGCAAGAAAAGCAAATAAAAAGCGGTCACGCATGAGTCTGAAAAAACAAAAGACCAAAGCATCTTTAAAGCTGCCCAATGTGGTGGATGCCTATCAGGTAAATGACCTGCATAAAGACCTGTGTGATGCACTGAGCCATGGCAAGCCATTAACCATTGACGCCTCTAAAGTGGAGCGTATTGATACCCTCAACTGTCAACTTCTCATCGCCGCCAAACACTGTTTTGAACAGGCGGATATTACCTTTGCCCTAAAAACCCCCAGCGAGGCTTTAACCACAGCGCTTGATACCCTTGGGCTAAAGGAGGGCATGGCGTGTTAAAATCTATACTCCCCCGCTTGCCACGCCTTCCCTCGGCTGTCTTTTGGACAAAGCTGGGCTTTGCTGCGCTGCTGGCTCTGCCCGCGGCAGGGGTTGTGTTTGTGCTGACCAGCCACCCCGCTGCCACCACCTGCGTGTTTGCTCTTGGCTGGGGCGTATTATATTTTAAAGACAGTCTGGAAAATCGCCTTTTGCGCACCAACCGCTACCACAAACTGGCCGCCTTCACCCAAACCCACAAAAAAAGCTCATTGATGCTGGGCAAACAGGTGGATGATGTAGCCACCGATATGGAACAGGCCATCAGTAGTATTGTAGAGCAGTTTATGACCATCGCCGCTCAATGCCAAACCCAAACCCAGATGATTGAAGGGCTGCTGCAGGACGAGTCCCAATCCGCCAGCGCCAGTTTTGTTGGCTCCATCAGTACCATGCTCGATGAGATTATCAGCACACTGGTGTGGGTATCGGAAGGGATGATGCATGTGGTCTATGTGGTCACCGACCTGCGCGAACGCCGCACCAACATTGATCAATTCATGGAAGAAATTAACTTTATTGCCAAGCAGACTGAACTTTTAGCCCTGAACGCCGCCATTGAAGCCGCGCGCGCCGGGGAAGCCGGTAAAGGCTTTATGGTGGTGGCCGAGGAGGTGAAAAAGCTGGCCAACCAATCCACCACCTTTAACGAAAACGTCCACGATGAAATGGACAAAATCAGTGCCGGTCTGGAAGATATTTACGCCAAAGTGGCGGAAGTGGCCAAACATGACATGACGCCGCTTTTGGTCAATAAAAGCAAAGTGGAAGAAACGGTGGATAAACTGCAGCAGGACAAAGCCGCCCAGGCCGCCATGCTGAGCGATACCGCCAATTGCACCAAAGAAACCTCTGCCAATATTTTTAAAATCGTGCAGGAGCTCCAGTTTCAGGATCGCATCAAACAACGTTTGGAGCATGTCAGCTCGCCGCTTAGAGATGTGTCAGACGAATTGGCCACCATTGAAAGGACATGGGGCTGGCAAAAGCTTGACCGCACCGATTACGCCTTCCTCACCGCCTTGGAAGCCACCTACACCATGAAAGAAGAACGCGTGGTGCACACAGAGGTTACCGGTGAAGACGCGGCCCAAAACCCGCCGCCGCCAGCCAACGGCCAAGCGGATGACGCGGACATTGAACTTTTTTAACCACACAACAACAAAGGACGACCCAACATGAGCAAGAAAATTTTAACCGTGGATGATTCGGCCTCCATCCGCCAGATGGTGGGCTTCACCCTGCGACAGGCCGGTTATGAGGTTCTGGAAGCGGTAGACGGTCAGGACGGTCTGACCAAGGCCAAAGCCGACAAAGCTGACCTGGTCATCACCGACTTGAACATGCCGAATATGAACGGGCTGGAACTTATCAGCGCCCTGCGTCAGGAAGGCAGTTATAAGTTTACCCCTATTTTAATGCTCACGACTGAATCGGACGACAGCAAAAAAGCCGCCGGTAAACAGGCCGGAGCCACGGGCTGGATTGTCAAACCGTTCAACCCGGAACAGCTGCTGCAGGTTGTTGGCAAGGTGCTCCCATAACCACTAAAAAGGCAAAAATAGATGAGTCTTGATACCTCCCAGTTCCACCAGACCTATCTGGAAGAAGCCACCGAGCACCTGCACGCCATGGAAGAAGGCCTGCTGGCCATTGAAGGCGGCGCAGAAGCGGATATCCCCGCCATTTTCCGTGCGGCCCATTCCATAAAAGGCGGGGCCGGCACCTTCGGCTTTACCCAAATTGCCGAATTTACCCACGTGGTGGAATTCATACTGGACAAGGCCCGCGAGAATGAATTGGAGCTGACCAACGCCGTCACCTCGTTACTGCTGCGCGCCAAAGACATCATTGCCGATATGGTCGATGCCGCTAAAGCGGGCGAGGACTACGACATGGCCAACGCCCAGGACTGCCTGAATGAACTTAACGCCATGGCCGGCGCCCCGTCCCCACAAACCGCACCTGAAGAAAACAGCGACGACGACTTCCACATACCGGAAAACGAACAGCGTATGGCGCATATTACCTTCAAGCCTAAAAAAGACATGGCGATGAGCGGTTCCGACCCCATTAACATCATCAAAGAACTGCATACGCTGGGGCATGCCGAGGTCAGCGCCCATACTGATAGCGTCCCTGCCTTGTCTGACTTAAACCCGGAAGAAATGCACCTGTGGTGGGAGGTAAATTTAGAAACCGAGGCCGACGAAAGTGCGGTCAATGACGTGTTCATGTTTGTGGACACCGATGCCGATATAGACATTGAATTTTACGCCGGCGTGGGCGGCCAGCCAACCGGTGCAACCGAACTGACCGCCACTCCCATGGCCGAACGCCGTAACCCAAAGAACCGCCGCAGCGGCAAAGACCGCCGTGACGTCAACAAAGAAAACGCCTTCATCCGCGTGGCCATTGACAAGGTGGACTCTTTGCTAAATCTAGTCGGGGAACTGGTCACCACCAACGCCATGGTCAGCCAGCATTCCAGCCGTTTGGATATGGATGAACACCAACAGCTGAACACGGCCGTAGGCGAAATGGGCCTGCATACCCGTAACTTGCAAGAGGCCATTATGTCCATCCGGATGATGCCGGTAGACTTCGTCTTCAGCCGCTTTCCGCGCATGGTGCGTGACACCGCCCAAAAGCTGGACAAAAAAGTACATTTGGAAACTCTGGGCGGAAACACCGAACTGGACAAAACCGTCATCGAAAAAATCGCCGACCCGCTGACCCACCTTGTCCGCAACGCCATTGACCATGGGCTGGAAACCCCTGACGAACGCATTGACAACGGTAAGGATGAAGTCGGCCAGTTGACCCTGTCCGCCTTTTACCGTGGTGGGAATGTGATGATAGAAATCCGCGACGATGGCCGTGGCCTCAACCGCGATACCATTATACAAAAAGCCGTCGCCAACGGCCTGACCACGCACGCAGACGCCGAGCAACTGCCCGATGAAGACATATGGGAGTTCATTTTCCACTCTGGCTTTTCCACCGCCAAAGAGGTGACGGACGTCTCCGGCCGCGGCGTCGGTATGGACGTGGTGCGCCGCAACATTCAAGCGCTTGGCGGCTCAGTGTATATAGAAAGCGAATACGGCAAAGGGTCATGCTTTTCCATTTCCCTGCCGTTGACCCTTGCCATTCTTGATGGCATGGCCACCCAGGTGGGTGAGGCCATTTACATCATCCCCTTGCTATCCATTTTGGAGTCTATCCGCCCCTCTGCCGACTTAACAAAAACAATTAACAATGGTGTAGAGGTGATTGATTTTAGAGGGGAATACCTACCTCTTTTAAAAATACATGAGGTCATGGCCACCGATGACAGCCGTGCGGTCAAAAATCTGGAAGATGGCATTGCGGTTATCGTAGAAGCCGACCACACCCGTATCGCTTTGTTCGTGGATGAACTCTTAGGCGAGCGTCAGGTGGTGATTAAAAATATCGAGGAAAATTACAAATCCGTTGAAGGGGTATCTGGCGCCACCATTTTGGGTGACGGCAACGTGGCCTTTATTCTGGACCTTGGCGGGCTGGTCAAGCTGGCCAACCGTGAAGGCCGCTATGCCAAAGTGCTTAAACAAACCCGCACCGCCCACCTGGCCGACGTCCCCCAACACCCCCAAGACCAACCACAAGAAGGACCATAAACCATGGACACCAGCAACGCCTTAACCGCCCCCACAACCGATGACGCCTTAGAGCTGAACAACAGCACCGCCGAAGGCGAACAGCAATTTTTAACCTTCAGCCTTGGCGATGAATCCTACGGCGTGGATATTTTAAAAGTGCAGGAGATCCGTGGTTGGAACACCCCGACTCCCATCCCCAACGCGCCGAAGTTTGTGCGCGGGGTGGTGAACCTGCGCGGGGCGATTGTGCCCATTTTGGACCTGCGCCGCCGCTTTGATATGGAGGAAATTGAATTCACCCAATACACGGTAGTGATTGTAGTCAACGTCAAAGGCCGCACCATCGGTATGATTGTGGACGCCGTCTCTGACGTGGTTAACCTGTCCACCGATGATATGCGCCCCGCGCCGGACTTTGGCGCGTCTATTGATGCCTCCTTCATTCAAGGGCTGGCCCCCAACGACGACCGTATGGTCATTTTGCTCAATATTGATGCCATGCTGCAATCATGCGAATTGGTAGAACTGGACAAACTGGCCGATGCCGACCTGCCGGAAAACGATGCAACCGAAGGCGACGCCAATGCCAAAGAGTGACCTTATCAACAACGTGTACGAATTCGCCTTTACCGATAAGGATTTTCATGCCCTGCGCGATATTGTCACCGGGGAAACCGGTATTGAACTGCCGGAGCATAAAAAGTCCTTAATGTACTCCCGCCTGGTGCGGCGGGTGCGCGCGTTGAACCTGGGCGACTTTGCCGCCTATGTCAGCCATGTACAAAGCGCCCTTAAAAGCGGCAGCAATGAAGAATTGATGCTGGTGGTCAACGCCATGACCACCAACGTTACCGCCTTCTTTAGGGAAAAACACCACTTTGACCACCTGCACGAGAACTTAAGCGAACTGGTGGAACACTTCGGCACCGTCAACATCTGGTCCAGCGCGTGTTCCATCGGGGCCGAGCCATGGTCAGCCGCCATGACGGTGCATGATTATTTAAAAACCAACCCTCAACACAAAGGCCGCGTTAAACTTTACGCCACCGATATTGACTCCAACGCCGTCGCCACCGCGCAAAAAGGTGTCTATGCCATTAAACAGGAAGAGCGCGATGCCCACCCACTGCTGAAAAAATACCTGCAACCGACCGAGGATAGTTCCATCAATTGCCTGGGGACCGAACAAGTCTATCATATCCACCCGGAACTAAAGCAGATGGTCAACTTCAGCACCCTGAATTTGCTTAAAGAATGGAAGACCCTGCCGTTTAGCAAAGCCCATGTGGTGTTTTGCCGCAATGTGATTATCTATTTCTCTAAAGACACCCAGCGCAACCTGTTTGTAAAATATGAGCACATCATGCCGCCACAATCGGTGCTATACATTGGTCATTCCGAATCGCTCATAAATGTTTCCACAGCGTATAACAATGTGGGGCGCACATCATACATTAAAAAAGACGCTTAGCATGACAGCTGCCGCTCAACCCCAAAGTGACCACAAACGCTACCGCGACCCCACCCGCGGCAACCGCTGGGCGGTTAAACTTCTGCCCGGTGAATACTACGCCGCCGCCACACCGGAGGAGCTGATTTGCACCACGCTGGGTTCCTGCATTTCCGCCTGCCTGTTTGACGCGGAAAGCAAAATAGCGGGCATGAACCATTTTATGCTGCCGTCCAGTTATAACGGCGAATGGGCCGGGGTTAGCGCCGCCGCCCGTTACGGCAACTATGCCATGGAACACCTGATTAACAATATGATTAAACTGGGGGCTTCCAAAGCCAACATGACCGCCCATATTTATGGCGGGGCTATGCTGTTTGGCTCTGGCAGCAGCACCAACGTGGGGCAAGACAACATCAAATTCGCGCAGGATTATCTGCTCAATGAAAATATCCCTCTGTTGGGGCAGGACGTCGGCGGGCCCTACTCGCGCAAAATTTTTATGGATGCCACCACCGGACTGGTGGAATGCAAAGCCTTACTGGTTCTTAAAAATAACACCATCCAAGAACGTGAGCAGGAATACACCACCACCATAAAAGACGACGACATCGCCGGTGATGTGGAGCTGTTTTAATGCGCACCATCAAGGTCTTAATCATTGATGACTCGCTCTCTATGCGGTTGTTCCTTAAAAAACTGCTGGCCCAGGCCGGTGATATTGAAGTCATTGACACCGCCCCCGACCCCATAGCGGCTTTGGATCTTATCAACAAGCTCAAACCCGATGTGCTCACCCTTGATGTGGAAATGCCGAATATGGATGGGTTAACCTTTTTGGCCAAGCTGATGCGTCTGCACCCCATGCCGGTGCTAATGATTTCCACCCTCACCCACCATGGCACCGACCAGGCCCTGAAAGCCTTGGAGCTGGGCGCTGTGGATATTGTCGGCAAGCCTTCCACCAAAGCCGATGACATGGCTGAAATCGCTGAAAGCATCATCCAGAAAGTGCGCGCCGTCGCCGCCGCCAATGTGGGCACACGCCGCGCGCCGCTGCCCACTATAACGCCAGCGGAAGAAGAAAAATCCGCCTTGAGCCCCAAACGCTCAACCGATTCGGTATTAACCCTTAATCCTAACCCGCCCCATGACCGTCCGCCACTGATTGCCATTGGGGCTTCCACCGGTGGAACGGAAGCTATTAAGCATGTACTCGCCAGTCTGCCGCCAACGCTACCGGGAATTGTCATCACTCAACACTTGGGGGCCAGCTTCATTCCACCCTTTGCCAAACGATTGGACACCGCCAGCATGATAACGGTAGTGGAGGCCAAAGACGGCATGCCCATTGAACCCGGCCATGCCTATGTGGCGCCTGGCGACCGGCACTTAGCGGTTAAATGGCGGGGTGGGAAATATGTGTGTTCCGTTTTGCATGGCACCGCGGTGAACCGGCATAAACCCTCGGTCGATGTCTTATTTCGCTCCATGGCGAATGAGGTGGGCTCCTCAGCCGTGGCGGTCATTTTAACCGGCATGGGTGACGACGGCGCCAAAGGCCTGTTGGAGGTCAAAACCGGCGGCGGCCTGACCATCGCCGAAGACGAGAGCACTTGCATTGTCTATGGCATGCCACGCATGGCGGTTAAGCTGGGCGGGGTCAAAAGCTCTCTGCCACTGAAAAATATTCCCGCCAAAATAAATGAGCTTTTTAAGCCTTAAAACGGGATTTCCTGATAGCTGTACTCCCCGCCCAACAAACGGTTAATGGCATCGTTCGCCGTTTGCCCCAACGGTGCCATGCCCGGCCCGGCTGGGTCCGCAACCACAAACACATCACCGCCCAAGCGCAGAGCATAATCATCACCCCCTTGCGGCATTTGCAGCCCCACAAAAGCGTGGTTGGGCACATACAACATCATCAGGCGCATACTGGGGTATAGGTTGCGTAAGATGGCCGCCAGCGCCACACTTTTGGTGTCACAATCGCCAATGTTGGTGGTCAAAAGGCCATACGGTGTTTGGAATCCGGCGCCGTTGCTGGTGTAACGATTGGTGAGCTCATCATACGGAATGGCTTGCAGAAAGTTGAGGGTATAATTCACCACCTGCCGTTGGCTCATACCGCGGGTGTTACGGCGGATGGCATTAGCTACCGGGCTCATGGCCAATACATAACGCTTGGCGATGGCCTTGTGGTCGGGCATCAAAGTGGTTTCATTCACCCGCGTGTAAAAATGCTGGGCCAGGTACTGCTCCATAAATTCATTTTGTCGCTTGGCCAAATTCACCTGCACCCGCTCAGCCTGATGTTCCGGATAACCCTGGATCACAAGCTCATACCCCCCATTGGCACGCTGCACCGTTACCCGACGGTTGCCATAGGTATAGTTCTGCTCGGCATAATTTTGCAGCTGTTCAATTATCCAGTTTTGCATGGTCGTGTTGTCAAAATTAATAAATTCCTGCATGCCGCGCTGCACGTCATTGGAAAGGAGCGAGAACTCCATAGCATGCTCCCGCTGGGCCCAGTCTTTCCAGCGGTAATGGAAGGTAGTTTTATGGCCATTTTCAAAAACGTTGTGATCAATCTGCCCGGCATAGGACACCTGAAAATGCCCACACACCATCAGCCCGGCTATGGCCGCCCCCAACACCATATGTTGAAACCACTTCAAAATTTAACCGCTTTTGTTTTTTTTCGTTCTGTTTGTTTTATGCGCTTAATCAATAATACCATGCTTTCAGCTTTATACCGCACTTGTCTATTGCGCCTTTATCCGTACAATAGAGCCCATAACCTGAAAACAAACATAAAGATACACAACCATGACCGCCTTGATGCCCAAAAAATCAGCCAGCGATGTTTCGGCCACCACCTCTGAATTCGCCGAAAACATCGAGGTGTATAAAAACATCCCCACCTCAGACTGGTTGTTGATACCGGCCACGCTGGTCGCGGCATATATTACCGCGCGCATCTTGTTTACGTTTATTGTGCACCCGGTCTTAAAGTTTATCTCCAAAAAGACCAAGGTAAAGTTTGACAACTTGTTTATCCGCTCCTCCGGCCGGGCGGTAAAATTCTTCTTGTTTGTAGTGGTGCTGGATATCACCGTGCCGTTTATCCCCTCATCAGACACCAGCCACACGGTGTTTGACCAACTGGTGGTGTTTTTCTATACCTTTGGCGGGGTGTGGTTGGCCTTCAACGCCATTGACACCATCATAGAAATGCAAATTACCAAGCTTAAACGGCAGGACAAGTCCAGCTCCGCCAATGTGATGCCGCTGTTCCGCAAGTTCCTTAAAATTACCATTGTCGTTATTTTTATTACATCTTTGTTGCAAAGCATGGGGGTTAACGTTGGCGCCATCCTGGCTGGTTTGGGTATTGGTGGTATCGCCATTGCCCTGGCGGGTCAAAAAACCATTGAAAACCTGTTCGGCGGTATTGTGTTGATTTTGGACCAGCCGGTAAAAGTTGGTGATTATTTAAATGTGGATACTCTCGCCGGAACGGTTGAGGAAATCGGCCTGCGCTCTACCCGTATCCGCACCCTGGACCGTACCGTTATTACCGTACCCAACTCTGAAATGGCACAAATGCGCATTGAAAACTTTGCCAAGCGTGAGCGCATTCGCCTGAACGCCACCATTGGGGTGCGCTACGAAACCACGCCCGACCAAATGCGTCACCTCCTCATCAGCCTTAAAAAAATGCTGGTGGCTCACCCCAAAGTGGATAGTGACCCGGTCCGCGCCCGCTTTATTGGTTTTGGCGCCTATTCGTTAGATATTCAGCTGTACGCCTATATCCTGACCAACAAGTACAAAGAGTTTTTGGCCATTCGCGAAGACATTCTGCTGCGGGTCATGGATATTGTCGATAAAAGCGGTACCAGCTTTGCTTTCCCATCGCAGACTATTTATACGACACAAGACGCGCCGTGGGACACCAAGACCCAACAAGCGGTGGAAAAAGAAGTGGCCAAATGGCGCAAAAGCGATGACCTTCTGCTGCCCGTCTTCCCGGATTCAGTCAAAGCCGAACTGGATGACACACTGGACTATCCACCCAAAGGCTCCGCCATTACAAAAGGCGATGAAAGCGGCGAATCCTAATGCCTTGCAGGCCGGAAAAGTGGCTGATTTTAGGTTCAGCGCAGCAATTTAGGATGAGGTTTTGCTATGTTCCGCCAGCTGAGCAGCGCAGTGTAGTTATATCTACATGAGCAGCACAACACTTTACTAACCGAGTTCCAAATTTCATTGGTATTTTAGGCTGAACAACGTGCTTTGAGGTGAGATTTTATTTTTTGTGCCGTCGCGCAGCGCAGTGTAGATAGAACTACATGAGCAGCACAGACAAGGAAAAAATAAAATATCGCTCAAACAGACAAAATAACAATGGAATTTAGTCGTTCCACTCGTCAAATTTGCCCTTGTACTCAGAATCCGCAAAGTAACGGATCTTCTCCGCCAGAATTGGCTTGACCCCCTGCACGAACACCACCTGGGTGTCGTTGGGGATGCGCATGACCTCATCGGGGGTCATCAGCGGGCGCGCGGTTTCGGAATAGTTGTGCGATACGTTCTTTTTCCCCATGGGGTTAAAGCCGCTTTCTTTGGAATGGCCGCCGCTTTCCACACGAATGGTGGTAGTTCCCAGCATTTCGGAGAGCACTTTGGCGGTATCAAAGTCATTGGTGCCAAACGCCACCCGCACCGAACAGTTGGCAATAAACGACTCCCACTTGGGGTAATTGGCTTTAAGCTGGCTTAAATCCTGAATAAACATCCACAGCGAAGCCCCATAACCGGCCAAATAACCAATACCGGTTTCCACAATACGCATATAACCAAGGGCCGGGAACTCATCAATAAGGAACAGTACGGGTTTTTCCGGTTTCCCCTTGCTGCGGGTCATGGTGGTCAACAAAATACCAATCATCAAACGCACCACCGGTTTATACACATCTAGATACTCCGGTGGGATGATGAAATAGAACGAAATGGTTTCTTTTTTAATGTCCGCCGGGTCAAAGTCACTTTTACTGGTGATGGCCTGCAGGCGCGGGCTGTCCCACACCGCGGTCTGGCTGCGCGCCATGGACATCACACTGGCCAGTACTTTGTGCTCGGTCGCGCTAATCGCCGCGGCCATTTTGCGCACGTGCTTGTTTTTGGACTTGGTCATTTCTTTGACGGTAAAGTCAAAATCATTGCGGCTTTGCATCAGCAAATAGCGCATTTCCCCCAGAGTTCTAAGCGCCGGCGGGCTGGAGGTCGCCACATGCAGAATAAGGCAGGTAACAAGGTTTTTCGCCTCCCGTTCCCAAAACGGGTCTTTGGCGTCTTCATTGACGATAATAATCATATCCGCAATCAGGGAGGCATCATCCAGCTCATACTCGGTGCCTACCCGGATGAATTCCATGGGGTTGTAGCTGCTGCTGTCATCAGCAAACGGGGCAAATTTAATCACTTTGGAAAACTCACTGCGGTAACGAGCCGTCACGGCGTAGTTTTCACCTTTAATATCGTTCACCACGACCGAACCGGGGTGGTCCAGCAGGTTGGGTATCACCTGCCCCACACCTTTACCGCTGCGGGTTGGGGCAAAGGTAATCAGGTGCCCGGGCTTGGAAAACCGCAGCAGTTTGGAGTTAAAGCGTCCCAGTACATACCCGGCCTGGCTTAAAAGGTCGGCCTGTTTCAAGTCATGACTGTCGGCAAAATCAGCCGAGCCATGGGCACTGGTGCTTTTACGCCCGCGCAGGCCCTTTAAAAAGCTGATTTGTTTTTCATAGGTTTTCCTCGGCAGAATAAAATACGCCACCAGCATAACCCCGGCCCAAACCATCAACGCCTGCATAAATTGCGGCAGGGTTAAAAACGCCGTAGAGGCCAGCAGCACAATGGTGCCGGCAATCAAGAAATTTCTGAATCTAAGTAACGACATTTATTTTTATTGTTGGTTGTGGTTGTTTTTTATTCAAGTACCAGTTCGGGTGACTTTTCCTCCGCCCGGCTTTTTTCATAGGACGGATCACCCAGCGTCAAGCCGCGGCTGCGGGCCAATCTTTCCAAGCCGTCCTGCAGGCCTTTTAAATCTTGCAACTGTGAACCAATACGGTTGCTTTCCAAACCCAAAGAGGCAACTTCACCATGCAGGCTGGTGTTAGCTTGCATTTGCTGTTCCGTAATACCTGAAACGGCATGAAGGCGACTTTCTAATTTGTTATTCCTGCTCATCATCCCTCCTTAGGTTCCAGAACCGTTTTTATTTTCTGCATTAATATGGTGCGGTCGCGCAGAATATTACGAAAATCCTCATACGCGCCGTCTTTAAATATTCTGGCGTAACTGCCGCCAAGCCAGCTTTTGCGCTTTAACTTGCCAAAGCTCGCCGGGCTGTGCGCCAGTTTTTTCTGCGCGGCACGAATGCCGTGTTTCTCTTCAAACTCACTGCATTTCAAAGCCGCTTGCCGGGGCAAGGTGTACACCGCGTCAAACATTTTCATCAAACTGGATGACAAGTACTTCACATCCTCAGAAACTTTTTGATAGTCCCGCTGCACAATGTGCAAAATGCCTTCCAGCTCGCGAATTTTCTTTTGGATAGCGCGCTTGCGCTCGTGCAATTTTTTTATTTCCGCTTGAACGGCTTTATAAAAGGCTACCAGTTTATCGTTGGACATATCCTCCAACTTGGTTTCCAGCAAACCTTTTTTATACGCCGTTAAAAGCTCGTGCAATTGTTCTTGTGTCACGGTACCCAAGGTGCGTCTCCTTCCTCTCTCTGGCTTCTTATGGCAGGGCACAACAATATATAAAGTCAAAAAACTTACACCTTAAGAAAATTTAGCGCCAAAAATGTCAGGAACCGGCTATTACCAAAGAGGTAGATGTAATCCTATGACTTATCATAACTTTTTGTGTCAATCGCCCCATTCATGCGGCAACGCATAAGCCTACTGTCGCACAAATGGTGAACAAAAATGTGCACAGGGTATGGGAAAATAAAAAAACGTTAAGGTTGTATAAAGACATGACAGTTAAGCAGTATTTGGCCATTGCGTCAGTTGGTTTGCTCAGCGCTATTTTAACCGCCTCCAGCGCCCAGGCTGACCCGGTTTTTCAGGGCAAAGACACCGAACAATTCGGTGACTACCGCATTGAGCTCACCCGCTTTACCGACATGGACAACCCCACCCATTGGATGTTCTCCACCCTGCGCATCATGAAAAACGATGAGCTGTACGACAAGGTGGAAGACATTCCCTATTCCTTAAAATTACAGGTTTTTGACACCGGCACCGACCAACCCATGGTCTACTTTCAGCGCAAGGGTTGGGAAAAAGGCGGTTGGGGCCTGTACCGCTACCACTTAAGTGATAAAAAGCTGGATTTTTACCAGTTTGATGCCGCGCGCATCGCCGTGCGTGACCCGGACAAAGACGGCCAGCCAATTATAGAGGTCTACAACACCCCCGGCGCCTACAGCCAGAACAAAACCTATTACCGCTGGAACGATTACTACCCCCGCGCCATACCTAATTAAGCCATGTGCGGACGTTCATTTTTACCAGTTTAAACTTTACCCCCTTCGTGAAAGGGGGTATGTTTTGTTGAATACAAATAAAAATATTTGAAAATTTCTATGGGTACGCTCGTTATCACATTCACCACCCTTTTGGCTCTGGCTATGTTGTGCCAGTGGCTGGCATGGCGCACCCACCTGCCCGCGTTGGTACTGCTCAGTGCTATGGGTATAGTTTTGGGCCCGGTCAGCGGCGTTCTGGACCCGTACCACGCTCTGGGCGACTTTTTACCGCAACTGGTCTCGCTCTCGGTAGCGGTTATCCTGTTTGATGGCGGTTTAAGCCTGGACTTTAAAGAACTGCGCGAAACCCGCCGCGCGGTAAAGAACATGGTGTACATCGGCGCGCCGCTCAGCTGGCTGTTGATATCATTAGCCGCCCACTACATCGCAGGGTTAAGCTGGCCGGTTTCCGTCCTGTTCGGCGGTATTCTGGTGGTCACC
>MDTD01075917.1_pt1 | contig 44262 bp, 19 predicted proteins | sample 811221 | NCBI WGS metagenome assembly MDTD01 (sample SAMN05326646, study PRJNA326480) | marine metagenome | isolation source: seawater | place: Pacific Ocean: South West | collected 2011 | reverse complement strand
GGGGTCGCGCCGGCGGCGGCCCGCTGCGCCCATTCCAGCGCGGCGGCGCAATTGCCGCGTCCGGCCAGGCCGGTCGCGACCTCGACGGCCAGCCCCGGATCGCCGGTGGCCGTCGCCAGCCGCTCCAGCACCTGTTCCGCCTGCTGCGCGCGACCCGCATCCCGCAGGTCCTGCACCAGTTGCAGCCCGAGCGCCTTGCGGCGGCCGGCGGGCAGCCCCGGATAGGGGAACCTGTCCTCCAGCACCCGGATCTCCGCCGCCTTTCCCCCGGCCCGGCCGGCGGCATAGACCGCGCGTGCCAGCAGGTCGGCGGCGCGCCCGTCCGTGCGGCGATAGGCCTGCAGCAGCAGGTCACTGGCCTGCGCCCAGCGCCGGACGGAAGCCGCCAGTTCGGCGGCCTCCACCAGCCGCCCCTGGCGTGTCAGCATCTCGATCCCGGCCTCGGCACGGTCCGCCGCGACCAGGACCGAGAGCAGCCGGTCCATCGCGCCGCTGTCGCCGTTCTTCACCTCTGCCGACAGGATCTTAGCCGCCGCGTCCAGCCGGCCCACGGCGATCAGACGCTCCAGCAGCGCCTGCCTGTCGGCTTCCGAGCCGGTGGTCCGGACAAGCTCCCGGCGCAGCTCCAGTTCGCGGTCCAGGTCGCCGGCGCGACGCCGCGCCTCCACCGCGGAGCGCAGGGCCGCCAGCCGCTGTGCACCCGCCTCTTCGCCGGCCAGCCTCTCGAAGATGGCAGCCGCCTCGTCCGGCCGGCCGAGCTGCAGCAGGACCTCCGCCTTCAGGGTCTCGCCTTCCGCGTCCAGGGCCTGGTCCGGGATCGCCGCCAGCACCCGCGCTGCCGCCGTCGGCTCGTCCGCCTCCAGGTAGAGCCGCGCCAGGCGCAGCCGCTGCTTCCGTCGGGCGGCTTCGTCCTTGTCGCTGTCGGCGGCGGTCGCCCGGGCAAGCCAGTCGGCCGCCCGCGCCGGCCGGCCCGTTTCCTCGGCAAGGTTGGCGAGACGGCGCAGCGCCGCGGCATCGCCCGGACGGCGCTCCACCAGGGCCTGCAAGGCGGCGATGGCAGCGGCAGCGTCGCCGGCCTTGATCTCCGTCTCCGCCAGCCGGCGGGTGGCCTTGATCCAGTCGGCCCCGTCGTCCTGCGACGCGGCCTGCCGGGCCCGACGGAACGCCGTGGCCGCCCGTGCCAGATCGCCCCTGCCATAGAACAGGTCGCCCAGCCGCAGCAGGTCGTCGGCCGTCGGCTCCGGCAGCGCGGCGAGCGCCTCGGCCGCCGCATCGGCGCGGCCGAGCTCAAGGAGATAGCCGACCCGGGCCGCCTCCGCCCGCTGCCGCTCGGGGTTCTTCAGGCCGGTCGTCCACATGCCCTGGCCCAGCGCCTGGTCGACCGCGGCAAGGGCGCCGGCATAGTCGCCCGCCGCAGCCTGGGACCTGGCGAGCAGCCATTGCAGTTCCGGGTCGGCCGGCCGCAGGTCGACGGCACGGTGCGCCGCGGCGACGGCGTCGGCCGGCCGCTCCTGGCGCAGCCGCAGCTCCGCCAGCTGCACCAGCGGCGGCACCCGCGTCGGATCCTCCTTGATCGCCGACTGCAGCCAGTCCGCAGCCTCGTCCAGCTTTCCCTGCTGGATCAGCTCGAAGGCACGGGCCATCCGGGGATAGGTGCTGAAGCTCTCAAGCCGCCCCTGCAAGCCGTCCGGCGGGATCACCTCGTCGTCCGGCTGCTCGAACAGCAGCATCGAGGCGGCCAGCCAGGCAAGCCCGGCCATGGTCACCACGGCGATCAGCAGCGGCAGGAAGCGCCATCCGCGCCATGTCATGCCACCCCCGATCCACCGCGGGGAAGCCCCGTTCCCGGCATCTCCGGCAGGTCTGCGCGTGCGCCTGTCAACTGGCGAGGTCCTTGGACCGGCGGCTCAGGACTTTCAGTTCCTCCGCCCCGGGGAAGGCATGGCTGGTCTTCTCCCAGTCCAGGGTCTGGCGCCCGCGTGCCGCACGGATCACCCGCCGGATCGCGCGCAGGCAGGCAAAGAAGTTGATGAAGTTGCCCCAGACCTGGCGCGGCACCGACATCAGCGCGGCATAGGGTCCGTAGACCATCCAGGTGAACCAGACCCGGTGCACCACGCGATTGAGCAGGAACAGGCCGTTCAGCAGCAGGAGCCACCACAGCGGTCCGTAGGGGATCACCAGCGGCGGGAAGGCGAAGCCGTCCTTGAACGCGGCACTGTAGGCCGCCATCGCCAGGGCATTGGCCAGCACGAAATAGCCCATCATGTTCACCAGGTTGGTGAACAGGGCTTTCCGGTCGCGCATCAGGAAGTAGCGCAGCGCGAAGGCACCCCGCCAGCCGATGCGACGCGATCCCTGGAACACGATGCCGGTCAGCCAGCGCGCCTTCTGGCGGACGGCAGCCCAGAAGTCATCGGGGAAGTATTCGCGCACCGCGACCCATTCCGGCCGGCGGACCCGCCGCTTCGTTCCGAACAGGTTGCGACGCTCCTCGACGACCTCGATCGGGAAGCGGACGAAGATCTCCTTCATGTTGCCGCCGTGATGCTTCAGGCGGAAGGAGATCTCGTAGTCCTCGGTCAGGCTGGATTCGTCGAACACCTCGCCGTCGCTGTCTTCCAGCAGGGCGAGGATCGCCCGCCGCGAGAAGCCGGTGCCGACGCCGGCGCTGGGCACCTGCCCGGCCAGCCATTCGCGCACCACCAGGTCCTTGGAATGGACTTCCGCGAATTCGTCCTGGTAATGGCCGCCGGTCATCTGCCACCACTCCCGTTCCAGGGAGAAGACCGGCAGCTGCACCAGGTCCTTGCGGGGGATCAGGTAGTTGAACAGGCGCAGTTCCAGGCGATGCACGACATCCTCAGAATCGTGCAGCACGAAGGCTGCGTATTCCGCGCCGCTTTCCTGTTCGTCGCGGAACGCGGCTTCGAGGCAATGGTTCAGCGCGTCGGCCTTGCTGGTCGGTCCGGGCAGCCGGGTGACCACCTTGCGGACCTTGTCTGTCTGGGCGGCGACCCGGTCGACCTCCGCCTGCGTCTCCGGATCGTTCGGATAGGTGCCGACATAGATGCGGTAATTGTCGTATTCGAAGTTGCGGACCGCGAGCGCAAGCATGTGCCCGATCACGTTCGCCTCGTCCCAGGCGGGCACCAGGATCGCGATCGGCTTCTGCGGGCTTTCGCTCAGCTCCTCCGCCGTCAAACGGCGATGCACCCGCCGTATGATCAGGCTGCGATAGGCGCGCCAGGTCCAGTACGCAAGATCGACGAAAAGGTCGTCCAGGCTGGACACGGTATTGCCCAGCGCGGCGATGACCAGGATCACATAGACGCCGAACCAGTAGATGGCGGCATAGTCCAGCAGGCTCTCGACCGGGATCATGCCGTTTCCGCCCTGTCGGCGGCGAGGCGCGCGACGATCCGTTCCGCGGCATGACCGTCGCCGAAGGGATTGCCGTCACGGACCATCGCCCTGCGGGCCGCTTCGTCGTCCAGCAGTTCCTCCGCTGCCGTGACCAGGCGGGCGGCATCCAGGCCGACCAGGCGGGCCGTTCCGGCCTCCACCGCCTCCACCCGCTCCGTCGCCTCCCGGGTGACCAGCACCGGCACACCGTGGCTCGGCGCCTCTTCCTGCAGGCCGCCGGAATCGGTGACCAGCAGGGTGCTGGTGGACAGCAGCGACTGCATGGCGACGAAGCCCAGCGGATCGACGAGTTCCGCATTGGGCACGCCGGCGAAGGCCGTCCGCACGATGTCGCCGACCGCGGGATTGGGATGCACGGGCAGGACCAGCTCGACATCGGACCGGCGACGGCACAGGCCCGCCAGGCCTTCGCAGATCGCCTGCAGCGGTGCGCCCCAGGCTTCCCGGCGATGCAGGGTCACAGCGATGCGCCGGACGCCGGGTGACGCGGCCGGCCAGGCGCCCTCGAAGCGGGGGCGCAGCTGCTCGATCGCATCCACCACCGTATTACCAACCACCTCGATGCGCTGCGCCGGAATGCGCTCCGACCGAAGGTTCTCCGCCGCCCGTTCCGTCGGCGCGAAGCAGATATCGGCCAGCGGTGCGATCAGGCGGCGATTGGCTTCCTCCGGAAACGGCGCCTGCAGGTCGTAGGTCCGCAGGCCGGCCTCGACATGCACGACCGGGATGCGTGCGTTGAAGGCGGCCAGGGCGCCCATGAAGGCGGTTGACGTATCGCCCTGCACCACGACATGGGAATGGACGGCGTCGTCCAGCAGCCCGCCCAGGCGGTCGAGCATCCAGGCGCTCCGCACCGAGAGTCCGCCGGCAGACGGGGCCTCCAGGCACTCGTCGATGGCGATGTCGAAGTCCTGCAGCGCCAGGCGGGCCAGATCGGGATGCTGTCCCGTCGCCAGCAGCTTCACCCTGTCGCGTCCGAAGCGCCGGCAAAGGGCGGCATGAACAGGTGCCAGCTTGATCGCCTCGGGCCGGGTGCCCAGGACCAGAAGGAAGGTCTTATTCAACGTGGTTCAGCCGTGGAAATGCAAAAATCCCCCCGGCCCGACGCGATGCGTTCATGGGCCGGCGCTTCAGGCTGCATCCATGCAGCACGACGGGATGGGTTTCATCGGTAGCGGGTCGCCGGCCATGCCGGATGCCCCACGGTTCGCAGCCTATGCCGGTAAATCGACCGCAACCGCAATGGTTCCGGGCGCCGGATGTCGATGATCTGCCGGATATCGGCCCTCCTGCTGCTGTCGGCGGCGCTGTGGCTGGGCAACGCCAACCTTGCGCCGGACAGCTTAATTTTCGGTGTTCCCCCCGCCACGGCCGGCGGCGGCTGCCGTCCGGCCATGTCCGGCACCTTCTACCAGCCGCTGGTGAAGGACCTGGAATGGGCCGAGGGCCGCTGGCACAGCCTGGAGGACGCGCTGCAGCGCCTGGGCATGACGGAGGTCTTCGTGCAATGGAGTTCCGCCGACGGCATTGCCTTCTATCCCAGCAGCGCCCTGCCCGGTCCGGTCGGGTCGCCGATCGACCGCCTGTTCGACCTGGCGCGGCGACGGCAGCTCGATGTCTGGGTGGGCCTCGACCTCGACAAGGACTTCCTGCCGGCCCTGCGGAAGCCGTCCGCCGCCCTCGCTGCCCATCTGCAGGAAAGGGAGCGGCGTCTTGCCGGCCTCCTGCCCGACCTTGCCGCCTATCTGCGGCGGCAGGACAGGCTGGCAGGCTGGTACATCTCCGCCGAGATCGACGACGGGGCCTGGATCGACGGGCCGGCGGGCCCTGCGGTCCGACGGCACCTGCAGCGGCTCAGCCGGATGCTGAAAACGGCGATCGACCGTCCGGTGGCGATTTCCGCCTTCGCCAACGGCCATCTGCCGCCGGAGCGCTATGCCGCGTTCTGGCGGGATACCATGCAGGAGGCGGAGATCGACCTCCTGCTGTTCCAGGACGGTGTCGGCGCCAACAAGCTGACACCGGTCGAGGCCGGCAGATATGCCGCCGCTCTGGCCAGGGAGGTCGGGCATGCGAACCGCCAGTTCGGCGTCATCATCGAGCAGTTCGGGCAGCGGCCGGCCGCAGGGAGCGAGGGTCCGCCGGCCTTCGACCCGGCGCCCCCGGCGCGGGTCCGCCAGCAGCTCGATGCCACTGCCGCCCTGGCGGATATCCGGCGCATCGCCTTTACCGTGACGGACTACCTGCTGCCGGAGAACGGCGACCGGAGACTGCTGGACGCCCTGCATGCCGATCTCGACGCCTGCCGCTGATCCCGTCAGAAGCTGAACTCCCGGCGCATCAGGCCGACCGTTCCGGCCCACAAACGATCCAGCGCGCTGCGCGGTGCCGCCGCCACCACCACCCGGCCGGGGACCGGCCGTGCCGGCAGCGTCGGCAGATCCCCAAGCTCCAGACGCAGGCGGTACTGGGCCTGCGCCGGCACCAGCCGCTCCTCCCGCCCGTCCCTCGCCGGCAGCGGGCGGACCGCCACCGGACCGCCCAGATGGGCGGCCAGATAGGGTTCCTCCCAGTCATGGACAGCGGTCTGCGGCAGCGTCTCCAGCCGTGCGGGAATGTCGGCAAGCAGAGCGCCGTCGGCGACGAAGCGGGCCTCGGCGCCGGCACTCAGCCGCGACAGGTCGTCCTCGGGCACATAGGCGGTCAGGGCCGGCGTTGCGTCGCCGACGATCGCAGCCAGCCGTTCGCCCTCGCCCAGCCATTGCCCGGCACGCAGATCGGGCACGACGCCGCGCACGGTGCCGTCGAACGGCGCACGCCGGACCAGGTCCTGGCGGCGGGCGCGCAGGCGGGACAGGGTCGCCGTCTGGGCGGCGAGGTCGGCATCGATCACCGCCGTCTGCTCCAGCAGCCGGTCGTCCATGCCGCGGCTGTCGCGCTGGCGCCGCAGCTCGGCGATGCGCCGCTCGGTCTGGGCGATCTCATGGTTCAGATCGGGGCTCTCCAGGACCGCCAGCGCCTGACCGGCCCGGACCTGCGCCCCGTCACGCGCCATGACCTCGACCACCCGGCCCGGCTCCGTCAGGTAGACCACGGCGTGGCGCGCCTGCAGGATCGCAGGCAGGGACAGTTCCGACCGCCAGGGGATCAGCAGCGCGCCCACCAGAAGCGCCAGGATTGCAGCCGTTCGCATCAATGTGCGCATGCGCGCCTCCCCTCGCCGCCGGACCCAGATCGCCAGTTCGCGGGTCACGGGGTGCAGGATGAAGAACCAGATCTCCAGGACGAACAGCACGATCCCCAGCAGCTTCACGAAGAAGCTGTAGACCAGGAGCGCGATGCCCAGGAACAGGAAGAAGCGGTAGATCCAGGTGGCGAAGGCATAGACCAGCCAGAGCGGGCGCGCCGTCTCCGGCGGGGTGTCGCCATAGCCGAACAGTCTTTCCCGCAGCCACCACTTGGCCACGGCGAAGGAGCGGTCCTGGAGATTCGCCACGCCGAGCCAGTCCGCGAACAGGTAGTAGCCGTCGAACCGCATCAGCGGGTTGAGGTTGATCGCCAGGGTCAGTACCAGGGTGACCGAAGACAGCAGGAAGCAGGCACTGCGCAGCGGGCCGTCCGGCAACAGGTGCCAGAGCAGCAGCGCCAGCGCGCCGATCGCCAGTTCCACCAGGATGCCGCCGGCGTCGATCCACAGCCGGCCGCGCCGGCCGGTGGCCCGCCAGGCATCCGTGGTGTCGGTGTACAGGACCGGCCAGAGCACGATCAGCGCGACACCCATCCGCGGCACCCGGGCGCCCTGCGCCTTAGCGATATAGCCATGGCCCAGCTCGTGCAGCGCCTTGATGCCGCACAAGGCCACCGCATAGGCCAGCACGCCTTCCAGGGAGAAGAAGTCGACGATCGTGCCGGCATAGGTCTCCAGGTCGCGCAGGGTCAGGAACAGCGCGAACAGGCCGGTGACGCACAGCACCGCCCGGCTTGCCGGATGGCCCAGCCAGCGTACCGTCGGCAGGGTCGCTGCCAGGAAGCGGTCCGGCTTCACCAGCGGCAGGCGCAGGAACAGGTAGGAGTGCAGGAAGCGCATCACCGGGCCGTGCCGGCGCTCGCTGCGCATCCGGAACAGCGCCTTCTGCTGCGCATCGACCTGCACCAGGTTGTGCTGCCGCAGGAACCGCGCCAGGTCCACGACCTGCTGTTCGGAAATGGCAAAGCCGACATGGGCGGTGGCCGAAGCGGCGACCTCTTCCGGCAATGTCTCGCCGTCCATCCGGCGCAGCAGCTCCAGTTCCACCCAGCCCAGGCGGAAATTGCCTTCCGCGACCGGGTCGTGCAGCAGCCAGGCCGGCGCCCCGTCATCCTCCGGTTCCGCCGGCTGCAGGGTCAGGTCGGTCCGCAGCGCCGGCACCGGCTGCGGCGGCATGCCCTGCCCGGCGCCGGCCGCGGCGGCACGCTGCTGCAATGCGGCCGCGGCCGCGGGATCGACCCGCAGGGGGTTGGCCGAAGCGGCCGGCTCCGGTGGCGCACCGTCCGACGCTGTCCCGGCCGCGGCTCCCGCAGCGCCGGGCAGGCCCGGGATCAGAATCCCAGCCATTGCCGCGCCGCGGCGAAGGGCCGCCGGAACAGGTAGTGGTAGAGCGGCACGGTCTCGCCATTCAGCCGCGCGGTGCCGCGCCAGCCGAAGCGGACATCCGCCGCTGTGAGCGACCCGTCGCCCGCCTGCCCCGGACCTGCCTGGCCGTCATCCGGCAGGAGCTCTGCCCGCATCCGGTAGGACAGGACGCCATCATCGCCGACGGTGGCATGATAGTCCGATCGCCTGAGCCGCGCCGGCAGTGCCTCGTCGGGGGCCACGTTCAGATAGACATCGACTTCGGCGCCCTCCGGCAGCGGCAGGTCGGCGGCCACCGGCAGGTGGATCTCCACCTCCTTGTGCGCCGGATCGGCGACGGTCATCAGCCGCTCGCCCAGCCGCACCGGGCGCCCGACCAGGTCCTCCGGCTCCGGCACGATGGCGACCCCGTCGGCATGGGCACGCACCTCGACCCGGTTCAGCAGCTCGCCGACATAGTCGGCCTCCGCCCGGGCCTGCGCGATGCGCGCCTCCAGGATCGGCAGTTCCGCCTGTGCCTTGCGGTCGGTGACCGCCGATTGCTGCGCCTGCCGGAACTGCGCCTGCGCCACCTGCAGGTCGCGTTCCGCCACCGCCTGCCGGGCGCGCAGCTCCAGGTCGTCGAGGCTGATCAGAAGGTCGCCCCTGGCGACCGTCTGCTGCGGGCGGGCATGCACCTCCCCCACCACCCCGTCCAGCGGCGAGCGCACGATGCTGGGCTCCAGCGGCACGATCTCCATCGGCGCGATCGCGCTCTGGGTCACCGGGATGAACATCGCCGCGACGACCGCCGCCAGCGCCGCCAGACCGGCTGCCCAGCCCAGGGTGCGCCGCCGCATGCCCGGCCGGAACCGCCGCCGGCCCTGCAGGGCGAACCAGGCATGGGCGGCGGTTTCCACCCAGCCGGCCAGGATGCGCAGTTCCTCCGGAGAGAAGGGCTGCTCCCGGAACAGCAGCAGGCCGCCCAGCGCCGGCGCCGGCCGGGTCGCACCGTCGGCCGGCGGCTGCAGCGGCAGCCAGACGCCGTTGCGCGGCACCGCTTCCGGCCAAGGCTCCTTCAGGCCGCGCGGCAGCGAGGCGGGATCCACCGCCTGCGGCTCGCCGGTGCCCCGGCCGGCAGCCAGCAGCTGCCCCAGCCGCCCGGCCCAGCGGGTGAAGGCGGCCTCCCGCACCGGACCGGGAATGCCGGACACCGCCTCCACCCGCCGGGAGCGGCGGAACCACAGCGCTGCCATGCCATAGCGGCAGAGGATCGCGGTGTCGTTCACCAGAAGGTGCCAGAGCTCTTCCGGCGTGGTGGCGGCACGGGCCTTCTGGCCCAGGGTCATCAGGTTGGCGAGGCCCCGCAGCTGGCGGTTCAGCCCGTCCGGCGCGCTCACTTCGCCTTGCCCCCGTCGGCGTCGGCGTCGGCGTCGGCGTCGGCGACGTTGGCGGCGGCGCCGGCCGCATCGGCCGGGGCGAAGCGCAGCAGGCCGCTCATGCCGGGCAGCAGGCCGGGCGGGTGGCTGGCCAGGCGGCCGATCACCCGCACCGTCTGGCTGACCGGATCGACGGTTCCGCCGAGCCGGTCGACCCGGCCGTCCAGGCGGTCGCCGGTCTCGTCCACGACGATGGAGAAGGCATGGCCCGGCGCCAGCCAGGCCAGCCAGGGCGAGGGCACCACCATGTCGACTTCCAGTGCCCCGGTATCGACCAGTTCCACCACCGGCTCGCCGGCATTGACGAACTGCGACTGCTGCGCGGCCTTGGCGGTGATCAGCGCGTCGAAGGGCGCGGCGATGCTGCACTTCTCCAGCATCGTATCGAGACCCTCCAGCTCCGCCACCGCGGCGGCATATTCCGCACGGGAGAGGTCGGCCTTCACCTGGCCGGCGCCGCCGCGGCGGACCAGCGCGGCGTCGGCACGCATCGCCGCCCGCGCCGCATCGGCCCGTGCGGCCGCGGCCCGCCGCTCCGCCCGCTCGGTGGAACAGTCGAAGGCAATCACGGTTTCGCCCTCCGCGACCCGCTGTCCCTCCAGGAAGGCGAAGCTGTCGATCCGCGCCGGAATCCCGGCGGCCAGGGTGGTGAAGCGGTAGGAACGGAGCTGCGCCCGCACCGGCGCCGTGTCGTCCGCCGTTCCGCCGGGATCGTCCCCGGGGTCAGCCCCGAGATCGCCGCCGGGATCGCCGCCGGGATCGCGACCGTCCGCGCCGGCCGCTCCCGCGGTCGCGGCCCCCTCGACGCGCGCCGCGGGCATGTCGGCACCAGGCCGCGCCTTCGGCATCGCCGGCCCCGGCGGCAGGGGCAGGGGCGCGCGCGCCTCCTGTGCGACCGCCGGGCCGCCGGTCGTCAGCCCGGCAGGCAGGAGGATGCCGGCGACCGCCAGGACCGCCAGCAGCAGCCGCGGGATCACGCCCCCGCCCCCTCTGTCTCCACCGCATCGAGGGCATCGGACTCCTCCCGCCGGGCCGGGGTTGGCGCGGTGGCGGGTTCCGGCAGGCTCTCCTTCGGCGCCGGCGCCAGGTAGTCCAGGATGTCCTCGACCACACCCATCACGCCGCCGGGGCGTCCCTCGACCGAGGTCGTCGACGGGGGCGGTGGTGCAGCGCCGAGCGACCGGTCGTCGGCCAGCAGGGCTTCATAGTCCAGGCCGATATCCTCGAAATACGGCACCAGGGTGCTCATCCAGCCGCCGGAATCGATGTCGTTGCCGACCAGCCGGATATAGGCGGCCAGCTGGTCGACGGTCAGCAGGTGGAAATTGGTCGGCACCGGGTCCAGGCCGGAGGCGTTGAGCAGGGTCCCCAGGGTCTCCTGCGCGTCGGCATAGGCCTGCATGCTGGCCAGCTCGCTCTGCAGCGAGTCGACCTTGCTCTGGATCAGGTCGACCTGGCCAAGGGCCTGTGCGGCCGCCGCACCGACCTGGATGTCGGCGATCTGCTGGTCCAGGTCCGCGCGTTCCCGCGCCAGCTCGATCGTCCGCAGCGCATTGATGTAGTTGCGCGACGCGACATTGACCTGGGTCACCACCGCCATGTTCGTCGCCAGCCGCGACAGGGCGGCCAGGTCGGTGCGCGCCTGGTTCATCTTCCGCGTCTCCGGATAGGTGGCGATCCGGAGCAGGTTCCAGGTGACGGTGGTCGTGGCGTTCAGCCAGTTGTTGTAGGCGAGGTAGGAGTTGCTGTCGAAATTGCCCGACAGGCCGAATTCCAGCCCCGGCAGCAGGCGCAGCAGCGCCTTGCGCGCCTCCAGCTGCTCGATGCGCAGCGCATAGAGCGTCTCGCGATAGTCCAGCGACTGGGTCAGCGCATAGAGCTCCAGCGCCTCCATCGGCACGTCCATCTCCGGCAGGTCCGGCAGACGCCCATTGTCCACTAGGCGGATCGGTGCGCCCGGCGGCTCGTTGATCAGGGAGTTCAGCTGTACCTCGGCCACCCGCAGGCGCTGCTCGGTGGTCTCCAGCTGCTGCACCACGGTGAGCAGCCGCCGCTTCTGGGTCAGCGCATCGAAATTGCTCAGATAGGCGCCGGTGCTGATGCCTGTGTCGATCTCGGCCAGGGCATTGAGCGCCTCTTCCTTGATCCGGACCACCTCGTCGCGGAGCCGCTGCGAGGCGAGCGCCGACCAGTAGGCGCGTCGCACCTGCATCAGCAGGTCGCGCATGATCTTTTCCCGCGCGCCCTGGGCGATCAGCAGGCGGGTGCCCTCCTGCTTCGCCTGCAGATAGCTGACGCCGAAGTCCAGCACGCTCCAGGACGCCCTTATGTCGGCCAGGGTGCGGAACTTGTCCGCCGAGGTGGCCGGCTCGTTCGACTGGATGCCGCTTCGGATCGTCTCCGAGATCGAGGCATCCTCCGGTGTCCGGTAGTCGAAGCCGGCGCTGGCGGCCAGGGTCGGATAGAGGTCGAACCGCGCCAGGTCGACCTGCCCCTTGGCCAGCGCGATCCGCATCAGCTCCACCCGGTGGCTCAGGTTGTAGGCCACCGCCCGCGCCATCGCCTCCGGCAGGTCCAGCTCGCCCGCGATGGGCGCCTGGTTGTTGCGGATGATGAACTGGTCGAAGCGGATATTCTCTTCGATCGTCTCCGTGTTCAAAGGTTCCGGCCTGACCGAACATGCCGCAGCCAGCAGCAGGACAGGCAAGACAAACCCCCATCGCAGCATACGCATCACATCCCCACGCTTCCCCATTCGGGGTTGTTCCGCTTTGGCACAATACGTGCCGCCCATGTCCCTTTCGTTGCAGCAAATGTTCCGCCCGAATTGGGATCGGGCTGGGACGGGGCAGCGGACCGGGGGATCTAGGCGAACAGACGTGCGATATCGTCGAGCAGGGCCTCCCGCTCCTGCGCGAAAGCGAAACGGAGCGACTGGCGCTGCAGTTCCGCACGGCCGCTCGGCCCCGCCTCCCCCGCCAGGTCGAAATCGCCTTCCCATGCGTCCAGCGCCGCCAGGTCGACCAGGATCGGGTCGGACTGCAGCGAGGCGTCCTGGTCGCCGGGCAGGGCCGGGTCCTGGCCGGCATCCGGCGCCAGTCCGGCATCGGGACCGGCTTCCCCGTCCAGGCCGGGCACCGGGCCGAGCAGCGGGTCCAGGCCGGGCAGCTGGTTGCCGGTTCCGCCCAGTTCGGGAATGCCGAGGCCCTCGCCCTCGCCGCCATCTTCCGCCGGCGCATCGGCCGGGTCGCCCTCCCCGGCGTCGAACTGGCTCTCTGCCGCGGACTGGCCGACGGTCGCACTCTCGATGACCTGGTCATCGCTTTCGCCGCCGATCGTCAGGGAGAAGGTGGTCGAGGCCTCGTTTCCGTCCGGGTCGCGGCCCACCACCTTGATGTCCAGCTTGCGCGGATCGCCCGGCTCCATCAGGTCCGGATTGACCATGAAGCCCTGGGTCTGCGGGTTGAACTGGATGTATTTCGGCAGCGGCGAGCCGTCGGCCAGGGTCACCTCGACCCGGATCTGCACCGCCGGGTCGCTGTGCTGGAAGGCATTGGACGGCAGGCTGAAGGTCTGCGCGCCGGTATCGCCCACGACCTGGGCATCCAGCGCCACGGTCAGGCGCACCGGATTGTCCCGCGGATCGCCGGTGCGGCTGAAGCCGTTGCCGCCGGCCGCCGTGGCGATGTTGCTGAGGGTGGAGGGGTCGAAATTGGCGAAGTTGAAGGTCGGTGGCGCGACGCCGGGCCCGGCCGCCGGTCCGGCCGGCCCCGCCGGTCCCGGCCCGGCCGGCGCCCCTGCCGGGCCGAGGCCCGGCGTGACGAACGGCTGGGTGCCGAAGGGAATGTCGACGCTCGGCGGCACTGTGCCGATCGGCGCGGTGTCGGGTCCGGTCGTCGGCGCGGGGGTCGGCGCGCCACCCGGCCCCGCCGTCGGGCCCGGCACCGGATCCGGCGCGCCCGGGGTCGGGGTCGGTCCCGGCGTGGGTGTCGGCGCCGGCGGCGCGGGCACCGCGGTGCTCAGACCGTTGACCGTGATGCGGATGGTCGCCGTGGCGGTCAGCCCGCCCGGATCGCGGACGGTGTAGGTCGCCTCTGTCACCCGGGACTCGCCGGCATTCAGGCCGGTGAAGTCGGGACCCGGGGTGAAGGTGTAGCTGCCATCCGCCCGGATCACGAAGGTGCCGCCGGTGGAGCCCGCGACGGTCCGCGGGTCCACCGACAGGGTATCGCCGTCGGGGTCGGAATCGTTCGGCAGGGCGGTGCCGGAAACCGGCGTGGATTCGTCCGTGGAGTTGGTGTCCAGCACCGCGACCGGCGGGTTGTTGGCGCCGGCCGTCACGACCCGCACCCGCACCGTGGCCAGGTTGCTGCCCAGCTGGTTGGTCCCGCCGGCATCGCCGATGCCGGCATCGACGGTGCTGATCGCGAAGCTGCGCTGCACGCCGAGGCTCGGGCTGCCGGAAATATTGCTGTAGGTCATGCCGGACAGGGCGGCATTGGCGTCGGCCAGGCTCATCACGCCGCCGCCGGAACGCGCCAGGGTCACCGTCGCGGTGCCGCCGGCCCCCGGTGTGACGGAGAGGGTGAGCTGCGCGCCGGACGCGCCGGTCACGTTCATGCTCTGCTGCGCGGTCAGCGACAGGGCCTGGCCGTTGAGGCGCAACAGTTCCGCGCCGGTATCGACCGCGCCGCTGACCGACAGGGTGACCGACATCAGGTTCAGGTTTTCGGCATCCGCAAGCGGGGTGCCCTGGAAGAGGGCGACGTTCTGCAGCGGGTTGGCGCCGGCATTTGCCTGCTGCAGCACGATCTCGCGGTCGGTGCCCGGCGCCGCGCCGTTGAGATCGGCCGTCGGCGCGGTGTTCGTCGCGGTGGACGCGGCATTGATCTCGAACGGGGCGGCGCGGTCCGCGTAGCGGCTGCTGCCGCCGGTGGCGCCGCCACCGGACAGGTCGACCGTGGTACCGCCCGCCGGCGGGGTGCCGCCGTTCTCGACCAGGATGGCGGACAGGGCCGGCGCGGCGCCGCCGAAACCGCTGGCCGGCATGAAGCGGACCCGGTCATTGGCGTCCAGCACCAGCGCATTGCCGGCGGAGCGGTTGCCGATGTCGATCCAGGGACCGGCGCCGTCGACCCGGTACTGCCAGGAACCGCGGCCCGGATCCGTCGTGTTCCCGACGATGGCGATGCCGTGGAAGCTGTTCGAGGTCGAGCCGCCCGGGATCGCATCGCGCGGATCGGTGAACTTGCCCGTCGCGATGGTGGCGATGTCCTGCCCGTTATGGGCCGCGTCGCTGATCGTCGACGGCACTGCCGGCAGGGACACCGCATTGCTGTTCGACGCGACCGGCGCGTCGTTCACCGCGGCGACCACCACGGCGATGGTGCGGGTCGTGGCCAGCTCGTTGGACGTGCCGTCGGCGAAGGCGAAGTCGCCGGGATTGGCGCCGGCATTGTCGGTGTCGTCGAACAGGGCGGTCGGTCGCTGGCCGGAATTGCCCTCGTCGTTGACCCGGATCGTCAGGGTCAGGCTGCCGTTCCAGTCCGCCGCCTCTGCCGCACCGGGGCTGTCCGGCAGCGCGATTGTCAGGGCCTGCAGGCGGGTGTTCAGCTGATCCTGGGTGGCGCCGGTGATGGTGATCGTGCCGCTGCCCAGGCCGCTGACCGTGCCGCCGGCACCGCCGACCGCACTGAAGGTTCCGCCGGAGATGCTGACCTGCACGCTCATCAGCCCATTGGCGGCATCGGGATCGGCGATCCGGATGCCGGCGCGGGTGGCGTCCAGAGTGATGGTGGCGCCCGCCTCGTCGATGGTCAGGTCGGTCGCGAACACCGATGCAGGATCGTTCTCCGGAATGATCGTCACCGGCAGGGCCGCCGCGGTGGAGGTGCCGCCGGTGCCGCCGTCATTCACGGTGATCTGCAGGGTACGGTTCGTGGTTGGCGCATCGGAGCTGTTGCGCATCACCAGGCTTTCGATCACCCGCTCCACCCGCGCCAGGGTCGCATCGGCGCTGGTGAAAGTGACCGTGAAGTCGGTGCCGTTGCCGCCGGTGGCGGTGCCGATCTGCAGCCAGCTGGTGGTCGCCTGGTCGTAGATCCGGACGACACCCTGCGGGTTCTGCCAGACCTGCCCGTCGGCCGGGTTCAGCGGCTGGCCGACATGGGTCGGCAGGGCGATCCGGTCCTCCCCCGCAACCAGGCCGGTGACCGTCACATTGCCACCGTTGAAATGCGGGCTGTCCAGGTCGCTGATGTCGACGGAAGTGTCGAGCGACAGCCAGCCCCGGTTCAGGCTGTTCTCCAGCAGGGTGACGGAATCGACATTGCTGAGCGACGGGGTGTCGTTGGTCGGGTTGACGGTGATCGTCGCCACCGCCTGGTTGCTGTCCAGCTGGTTGGTACCGGCGGCATCGTCGTTGCCGGCATCGCGGACCGTCACCTGCACCGTGCGGTTGCCCGCGGTGGGGTCGCCGGAGGTGTTGTTGTAGGTGATCCCCTGCAGCAGCGACTGGAAGTCGGTCAGCGCGTCGAAGTTCGCGCCGTCGGCGGTGATCGTGACGGTGCCGGCGGTGGCATCCACGCTCACCAGGAAGTCGCCGATATCGGTGTTGGTGGTGTCGGTGCCCAGGGCGAAGTTGGTGCCGCCGATGTTCAGCAGCTCGGCATTGCCGTCCTGCAGCCCGCCGACGGTCAGGACCATCCGCACCAGGTTGGTATTGTCGATATCGGCCAGCGCGCCGTTCTCGGCGATCTTCACCGGCACGTTCGGCCCGGCGCCCAGGGTTTCCGTCCAGGTGACCGCATTGCCGGTGCCGGCGCCGGCACCGTTCAGGTCCACGGTCGGCGGGTCGCTGACCGCGGTGACGGAGATCGCCAGGTCGAAGCCTGTGGCCGAGTAGCGGCTGGTGCCGCCGGTCGCGCCGCCGCCCGACAGGTCGACCGCCGTGCCGCCCGCCGGCACGCCGGTGCCGCCATCCTCGACCAGGCGTACCGTCAGGTTCGGCGCCGCGCCATTATAGTCGGCCGCCGGGGCGAAGCGGATCTTGTCGTTCGCCGTCAGCACCAGCGCGGTGGACAGGCCGCGATTGCCGATATCGGTCCAGGTCCCGGTGCCGTTCAGCTGGTACTGCCAGGACCCTTTCGCATTGTCGACGGTGTTGCCGACGATCGCCACGCCATGGAAGCTGTTGGCGCTGGAGCCGCCGGTGATCGCGTCGCGCGCATCGCCGAAGCGGCCCGCGGCAAAGCTGGCGACCGTGACCCCGGTATTGGCTGCGCTGGACACGTCCTCCGCGATCGCGGTCAGGGTGACCGTCGCGGTCGAGGAGGTGGTCGGCGCATCGTTTTCCGCCGCCACCGTGACGGTGATCGTGCGGGTGGTCTTCAGGTCGGAACTGACCCCGTCGACGAAGTCGAAATCGCCCGGATTGGCGGTCGCATCGTTGGTGTCGCCGATCAGCCCTGTCGGCCGCTGGCCGGAATTGCCGTTGTCGTCGGTGACCACGGTGACGGTGAACTGGCCGTTCCAGTCGGTGCGTTCCGGCGTGCCGGCCTCGTCCGGCAGGGTGACGGTCAGGGCCCGCAGGCGGGAGATCAGCTCCGCCTGGGTGGCGCCGGTCACGGTGACCGAGGTGCCGCCCAGCGCCCCGACCGTGCCGCCTGCCCCGCCGACCGCCGTGATCGTGCCGGCGGAGACCGTGATCGTGGCATCGAAGGTGCCGCTGCCGACATCCGGGTCGCTGACGGAGAAGGCCGCGTTGCTGGCGTCGATCACGACGGTGGCGCTGCCCTCCGCACCGGTCACCGCGTTCGCCGTGATCGAGGTCGGGTCGTTCTCCGGCGTGATCGTCACCGGCAGGTTGGCCGCCGCCGTGGCCCCGCCGGCATCGCCGTCGGACAGGGTCAGGGTCAGGGTGCGGTTCGTGGTCGGCGTGTCGGAGGTGTTGCGGAAGGTCAGCTGCTCGATCACCCGCTCCACCCGCGCCTTGGTCGCGTCGGTGGAGGTGAAGCTGATGGTGAAGTCCGCGCCATTCCCGCCGGTGGCTGTGCCGACCTCGACCCAGGACCCGCTGTCGCGGACATAGACCTTGTTGTCGTCGGTGTCGCGCCAGACATCGCCGTCGCTCGGGCTGGTGGGCGCGGTCGCGCTTTCCGGCAGGGAGACGACGTCCTGCCCGGCCACCAGGCCGGAGACCACCAGCGAGCCGCCGTTGAAGTCGGCGGAATCCGCGTCCGTCAGGGTGATGCTGGTATCCAGGAACTGCGCGCCCTGGTTCAGCGTGTTCTCCAGGAAGGTCGCGGCGTCGACGGTCAGGCGCGGCTGGTCGTTGGCCGGCGTGGTGGTGATCGTCGCCGCCGGCTCATTGCTGTCCAGCTCGGCGTTCGCACCGCCGGTGCCGGCATTGTCGATGCCGGCGTCACGCACCTTCACGTCGACCGTGCGGTTGCCCGCGGTCGGATTGTCGGAGCTGTTGGAATAGGTGATGCCCTGCAGCAGGGTCTCGAACGCGGTCAGCGCCGCGGTCGTCGCGCCGTCCGGCGTGATGGTGAAGGTGCCGGTGCCCGAGGCATAGCTGACCCGGAAGGCGCCGACATCGACATTGGTGGCGTCGCTCGCCAGCTGGAAGTCGGTGCCGCCGATGTTCAGCACCTCTGCATTGCCGTCGACCACCCCGCCCAGGGTCAGGGTCATGCTGACCAGGTTGGTGTTGTCGATGTCGGCCAGGTCGCCGCTGGCGGCGATCTTCACCGGGGTATGGGCGGTATTGGCGCCCTCGCTGAAGGTGACGGCATTGCCGGTGCCCGCCGCGCCGCCGTTCAGGTCGACGGTGGGTGCGTCGTTCACCGCGGTGACAGTGGTGGTGATGTCGAAGCCGTTGGCGGAATAGCGGGTGGTGCCGCCGGTGGCCCCGGTCAGGTCCACCTGGCTGCCGCCGGTCGGGACCCCCGCATCGCCGGCATCGGTGCCGTCCTCGACGATCCTCACCGACAGGGTGGTGGCGGCGCCGAAATAGTTGGCGGCCGGCTTGAAGCGCAGCTTGTCATTGGCATCCAGCACCAGCGCGGTGCCGATCGCGCGGTTGCCGACATCGGTCCAGGCGCCGGCGCCATCGACCTGGTACTGCCAGACACCCTTCGCCGCGTCGACGGTGTGGGCGACGATCGCGATGCCGTGGAAGCCGTCGCCGGTCGAACCGTCGGTGATCTGGTCGATCGGGTCGGCGAAGCGGCCGGAGGCCAGGCTGGCGACGGTATAGTCCGGCAGGCTGGCGTCCGCGGTATCCTCGGCAACGCTGGTTGCGTTCACCGTGGTGGTGGCGGTCGCCACCGGCGCGTCGTTCACCTGCGCCACCACGACGCTGATCGTCCGGGTGGTGATGATGTTCGGGTTGGTGCCGTCGGCATAGGCGAAGTCGCCGGGATTGGCGGTCGCGTCGCCGGTATCGCCGTCGATGCTGCCGGTTGCCTCCCGCGCCTGGGAGGAGCCGCCGTCGTTCACCGCCACGGTCACGGTGAAGCTGCCGTTCCAGTCGGCCCGGGTCGGGTCGCCGGCCGTCTTGGCCGGCTCGTCCGGCAGGGTCACGGTGATCGCCTGCAGGCGGGAGTTCAGCTGCGCCTGGGTCGCGCCGGTGATCGTCACCGACGCCCCGCCCAGCGCGCCGACCGTGCCGCCGGCGCCGCCGACCGCGGTGATCGTCCCCTTGCTGACGGTGATCGTGGCAGAGAAGGTGCCGGGGCTGTCCAGGTCGCTGACCGTGAAGTTGGCATTGCCCGCGTTCAGCACGACGGTGGCGGAGCCCTCGTTCACGTTCACATCGCTGGCGCTGACGGAGGCCGGATCGTTCTCCCGCGTGATCGTCACCGCCAGGTTCGCCGCCTGGGTGCTGCCGCCTGTATCGCCGTCGGACAGGGTCAGGGTCAGGGTGCGGTTGACCGTCGGGGTATGGCTGTTGTTGCGGAAGGTCAGGTGCTCCAGCACCGTCTCCACCCGCGCCTTGGTGGCATCCGCGGTCGTGAAGCTGATGGTGAAGTTGCCGCCATTGCCGCCGGACGCCGCGCCGACCTCGATCCAGGCGCCGCCGTCGCGGACATAGACCTTGTTGTCGTCGGTGTCGCGCCAGACATCGCCGTCATTGGGTGCCGCCGGCGCGGTCGCGCTTTCGGGCAGGGAGACGATGTCATCGGCGTCCAACCCCCCGACCACCAGCGAACCGCCGCTGAAGTCGGCGGAATCCGCGTCCGTGATGGTGATCGAGGTATCCAGCAGCGCCGCCGCGTCGTTCAGCGCATTCTCCAGGAAGGTCACCGGATCCAGGTTGCTGATCCGCGGCTGGTCGTTGGCCGGGGTCACCGAGATCGTGGTGCGCGGCAGGTTCGAGACCAGCTCGTTGTTGCCGCCGCCGGAGCCGGCATTGTCCAGGCCGGCATCGGTCACCGCCACGTCGACGGTGCGGTTGCTGGTGGCCGGCGTGTCGGACGTGTTGTGGTAGGTGATGCCCTGCAGCAGGGTCTGGAAGTCCGCCACCGCATCCACCGTCGCGCCGTCCGGCGTGATGGTGAAGATGCCGGTGCCGGAGGCATAGCTGACCCGGAACGCGCCGACATCCACATTGGTCGCGTCGTTGCCCAGCTGGAATGCGGTACCGCCGATGGTCAGCACCTCGGCATTGCCGTCCACCACGCCGCCGACCGTCACGGTCATCCGGATCAGGTTGGTATTGTCGATATCGGCGAGCGCGCCGCTGGCAGCGATGTTCACCGGCGTGCCGGTCGTGTTCGCCCCCTCGGTGAAGGTCACGCTGTTGTTCACGCCGGCGCCGGCGCCGTTCAGGTCGACCGTCGGCGCGTCGTTCTCCGCCGTCACCGTGACGGCGATGTCGAAGCTGTTGGCGGAGTAGCGGGTGGTGCCGCCGGTGGCGCCGGTCAGGTCGTGCGTCGTCCCGCCGGTGGGCACCCCGGCATCGCCGACATCGGTGCCGTCCTCGACCATGCGGACCGTCAGCTTCGGCGCGGCGCCGAAATAGTCGGCCGCCGGGTTGAAGCGCAGCAGGTCGTTGGAATCCAGGACCAGGGCGTTGGCGATGGTCCGGTTGCCGACATTGGTCCAGGCGCCCGACCCGTCGATCTGGTACTGCCAGTCGCCCTTCGCATTGTCGACCGTATTGGCGACGATCGCGATGCCGTGGAAGCTGTCGGAGCTGGAGCCGTCGGTGATCGCATCCAGCGGGTCGGCGAAGCGTGACGCGGCGATGCTGCTGACCGAATGTGTCGACAGCGCATTGTCCGCCGTGTCCTCGGTGATCGAGGCCAGGGTGACGTCGGTCGTCGCGGTGGCGATCGGCGCGTCGTTCACCGCCGCCACCGTCACCGCGATGGTGCGGGTGGTGATGATGTTCGGATCGCTGCCGTTGGCATAGGCGAAATCGCCGGGATTAGCGGTCGCAGTGTCGGTATCGCCGACGATGGTGCCGGTCGCCTCGCGGTTCTGGCCGGAACCGCCGTCGTTCACTGCCACGGTGACCGTGAAGCTGCCGTTCCAGTCGGCGCGGGTCGGGTCGCCATGGGCGCCGGCCGGTTCGTCGATGAACTGGATGGTCAGGGCCCGCAGGCGGGCCTGCAGCTGCGCCTGGGTGACGCCGGAGATCGTCACCGTGGCCGTGCCGGTATCGTTGACCGTGCCGCCGGAACCGCCGACGGCAGAGATCACGCCCTTGCTGACCGTGACGGTCGCGCTGAAGGTGCCGGGGCTGTCCAGGTCGCTGACCGCGAAGGCCGCGTTGCTGGCGTCCAGGGTGACGGTGGCGGAGCCCTCGTTCACGTTCACGTCGTTGGCGGTGACCGAGGCCGGGTCGTTCTGCCGGGTGATGGTGACGCCCAGGTTCGCAGCCTGGGTGGTGCCGTCGCCGTCGCCATCGTCCAGGGTCAGGGTCAGGGTGCGGGTCAGGGTCGGCGTGTGGGAGGAATTGGCGAAGGTCAGCGCCTCCAGCACCCGCTCCACCCGGGCGGTGGTGGCGTCGTTGGTGGTGAAACTGACGGTGAAGTTCGCACCATTGCCGCCGGACGCAGTGCCGACCTCGATCCAGGCGCCGCCGTCGCGGACATAGACCTTGTTGTCGTCGGTGTCGCGCCAGACATCGCCGTCGCTGGGTGCCGCCGGCGCGGTCGCGCTTTCTGGCAGGGAGACGGTGTCCTGGCCCGCCACCAGGCCGCCGACGACCAGGGAACCGCCGTTGAAGTTGGCGGAATCCGGCTCGGCGATGGTGAAGCTGGAATCCAGGGTCTGCGCGGCGGCGTTCAGCGCATTCTCAAGGAAGGTGACCGGATCGGCGCCGGTAATCCGCGGCTGGTCGTTCTGCGGCGTGATGCCGATGGTAACCCGCGGCGTGTTGCTGCCCAGCTGGTTGTCCGCCTGCCCGCCGGCGCTGTCGTCCAGGCCGGCATCGGTGATCGTCACGTCGATCGTCCGGTTCGCCGTGTTCGGCGTGTCCGAATGGTTCACATAGGTGATGCCCTGCAGCAGGGTCTCGAACGCCCCCACCGTCGCCACCGTCGAGCCGTCGGGCGTGATGGTGAAGGTCCGGGTGTTCGGGTCGTAGCTAACCAGGAAGCTGCCGACATCGGTGTTGGTATAGGTGGTGCCCGACAGGATGAAGTCGGTGCCGCCGATGTTCAGCACCTCGTCGGTGCCGTCCGGCAGGGCGCCCAGCTGCAGCACCATCTGGGTCAGGTTCTGGTTGTCGGCATCCGACAGGTCGGCGCTGCCCGCGATCGCCACAGGCGTGCCGGCCGCGTTGGCGCCCTCGGTGAAGGTCACGGAATTGTCGCTGCCGGCGCCGCCGCCGTTCAGGTCCACGACCGGCGCGTCGTTCAGCACCGAGAAGGTCACCGTGCCGGTGATGGTGTTGGAGATCAGGGCGGTCGGCCCGCCGGCATTCTCCGACCCGGAATTGTTGTTGCCGTCGCTCAGCACGATCGAATAGGCGCGATCGGTGTCGGTGCCATAGACGGACGGGTTGTCGGAGGTGGAGTTGTAGCGGATCGCCTCGATGATCGCGGCGACCTGCGCCGCGCTGGCGGACGAGGACAGGTTGATCACCAGCGCTGCGCCGTTGCCGCCGGAGGTGGAGGCCACGCCGGCCGGGCTGCCGTTCAGCGACAGCACGTCGCCGGAGACATAGCCGTCGGTGATCGACACCGTGATCGTGCCGCCGCCGAAGGTATCGTCGCTGAGATAGAGGAAGTCGACCGCGTCGGTCGCGCCGGCGCCGGTCACCAGGGCGAGCCCCTCGGTACCGGTGCCCAGGCCGGAATTCTCGTCGACGGTCGGATTTGTCGCCGTGCCGGTGATCGACGGCGCGTCGTTGCGGGCCGCGACCGTCACGCCGATGGTGGAGGTCTGCGACCATTGCCCGGTCGCCGAATAGCTGACCGTCTGGCCGGTCTGGATCGATCCCACGGCCGTGTCGGAAGCGCGGATCGTCAGGGCGCCCGGGGTGCCGTTGAAATCGGCCGCCGGCACGAAGCGCAGGCGGGCGCTGGTGGTCAGCAGGATCGCATTGGTGTCCGACGGGGCGCTGCCGCCCTCGCCGATATCGGTCCAGGAATTGCCGTCGGCGGAATACTGCCAGACGCCTTCGGTGGTGGCGGCATTGCCGACGATGCCGATGCCGCCCAGCGACGCGGAGGCATCGGCACCGCCGGTGATGCCGGTGCGGTCGTCGGTGGCGTCGCTGTACTGCGCCGCGACGATGGCGGAGACGGTCTGCCCGGTCGGCGTGACATCCTCGACGCCGGCCGCGGCTGCGGAGGCGGTCAGGGTCGGCGCGTCGTTGACATTGTCGACGCTGGTCTGGATCGTCGCGCTGCCCGGCGACCAGGCGCCGGTATTGCCCAGCCCGCCGGTGGAACTCAGGTTCTTGGTGTCGCCGCTGCCGGTGGAGGCGGAGATCGCCCCCAGGTTGGAGCTGTCCGCCAGCCGCACCTGCAGGGTACCCGGCGTGCCGTGGAAATCGGCCGCCGGCACGAAGCGGATCTGCCGGTCGGCGGCGAAGATCAGCGCCGCATTCGTCGACAGGCCGGAGACGGGAATGTCGATCCAGCCGCTGGCATCGCCGTTCTGCACCTGCCAGGTGCCCTGGCCGGCGACATAGTTGGTGGAGCCGACGATCGCCACGAAGCTGAGCGCCGTGGCGCCGTCATTGCCGCTGATGCCGGTATCGCTGTTGGTGAAGCCGTCCTGGTCGTCGGTGGCGTCCGCATAGGCCGCCGCCAGCAGGGTGGAGAGGGTCGCACCGCCGCCGGTCCCGTCCTCCGTCGCAGCGGACACGGTATAGGTGCCGCTGGCCGACGGATCGTCGTTCACCGGGGTGACGGTGATGTTCAGGGTGTCTGTGTCGGTCTGGTCGGCCAGGCCGCCCGGATGGTCGTCGGTGGTCAGCACCTTGATGGAGGCCACGCCGGCAGCGCCGTGCAGGTCGCCGGTCGGGCGGAAGCGCAGCAGTTCCAGGGCCGTGTTGATGTTGGCCAGGGTGCCGGTGATGGTGATGTCGGTGGTGTTGTTGGCATTGCCCTGGCCGAAGCTCAGGGAAACGTTGCTGCTGCCCTGCAGCCGCATCTGCCCGCCGATCGAGGTCAGCTTCACCGAATACTGGTTGCTGCCGAAATTGTCGGAATCGGCAATCTGGATGAACTGGTTGGATCCGTCCTTCACCTGGGCCCAGGAGGAATCCTCCGCCACCGAGAAGGAGGCCGGCAGGGTGTTCACCGGCGGGTCGTTCAGGGTCGACATCTGGATGTCGAAGTTCAGGCTGGCCTGCAGCGCACCCGAACCGCCATTGCCGCCATCGTCGACCGTGACGGTCATCGTCGCGGTGGCGTCCGGGTCGGCCGACGGCGCCGTATAGACCATGCCGTCCAGCGCGGCATTCACCTCCGCGATCGTGCCGGTGATGGTGACGGTCGCCGTGCCGTTGTTGCTGATGCCGGCGCTGCCGCCGGCATTCGCCGTGACCGTGCCGGTGGTGACGGACACGGTCACCGTCATCTGGCCGGCGGTGAACTCGCGGTCCGTGACCGTGGTGGCGATGTCCTTGTCGTCGCCGACCTGGATCAGGTTGCTGTTCGCGGCGCTGAAGGTCAGCGTGGTGCCGCTGTCGATCACCTGCGTGCCGGGATTGGAACCGATCGTCGGCGCATCGTTCGCACGGTTCACCTTGACCGCGATGGTCTCGCTGTCGGTCAGCGCGCCGCCGGAGCCGGTGCTGCCCAGGTCGCTGACGGTCAGCGAGATGCTGGCCTGCGTATTGTTCTGGTTGTTGTAGTCCGCGGTCGGCGTGTACTTCAGCGTGTTCAGCGCGGTGTTGATGGCGCTGCGCTGGCCGGTCAGGGTCAGGGTCGTGCCGGTGCCATGCCCGGTGACGCCGCTGGTCTGGTCGATGGTGACCTGGCCGTCACCATTGCTGACCGTGATCGTCACCTGGATGTTGCTGGTCAGCGCGTCGGAGTCGGAGACGGAGATGCCGCTGATCGCGTTGTCCGTCGAATCCTCGTTCACCGTGATGTTCGCCGGCACATTGTCCAGGCTCGGCGGTTCATTGGTCAGCGAGGCGCGGATGGTGATGCTGGCCAGCGCGAAATTGTCGAAGTCGCCGCTGTCGGTCGGTGTCTGACTGTAATAGTCGTAGACGGTGTTCGGCACCGTGCCGGGGGTGCCGCCGACCGTCGCCGGCTGGTTCACCGCACCGCCGTTCGCGCCAGCGGTCAGCGCGCCGGAGCCGTCGCGCAGGCGGTCGTCGACGATGACCTGGACCTTGTATTCCGCATTGCGGTCGGTGGTGAAGGTGACCGACAGCTCCGACAGCGCGTCGTTGAGCTGCGCGCGGGTGCCCTGCATCACCAGATAGTCGTTGCTGCCGTTCTTGTCGGCATCCACAGTCACGCCGGTAGCGGCCTTGATGCCGATCGCGACATCCGCATATTCGCCGGCAGTGAAGGCTGTACCGTTGCTCTGGGTCAGCCGCACCACCACCCGCAGGAAGTCGCTCTCCCCGTCCGCGGTGGAGACCAGGTCGGTCAGGTCGGTATCGCCGACGGAGACGCCGGCGATGATGTTGTTCGCCGGGGTGATGCTGGTGATGTCGACCTTGCCCGACGGCACGGTGACGGTCGGCGTCTCATTCGCCGGGTCGATATGGATGTGGAATTCGTTGTTGTTCTGCTCCTTGTCACCGTCGGCAAGGGTGAACTTGAACAGGTCGTCGGGGCTGACCCCGTTCGTCGTCGGCTCGGCACCCGCATGGATGTACCAGAGCTTGCCGTCCAGCACGTCCTGGGTCGTGAAGGCGGAGTTCAGGCCCAGATAGTTGAAGCTGGTGCCGCCGTCGTTGGAGATCGCGATATAGCCCAGGGTCGGCAGCTGGGTGATCCGGTACTGCACCTGCTTGGTGGTGCTGTCCGGGTCGTAGGCCTGCAGGTAGGTCGAGGTGATGTTGACCTTGCCGCCCTCGGTCACCGTCACCGGGTCGTTCTTGACCGTGGTGTCGTCGGCATTGCTGTTGTCGTCGATGGCGTTCTCGTCGCGGCCCACCTCCGTCGGGTCGGCTAGTGACGGGGTCTGGGCGATCTCCGGCGCGTCGTTCACCGACGAGATCTTGAAGGTGACCGTGCCGGCGCCGGAGGTGGCGTCGCGACGGTCGACCGCCACCGCCTGGAAGCTGTCGGTGGTGGTCTCCGTCCCGGCATGGACATAACGCAGGCGGGTGGTGCCGGAATCGCCGGTGATCCAGCTGGCGTCGATCAGCGCATTGCCGGTCTGGCCGGTCACCTCGACCTGGGTGATGGTGACCCAGTTGCCGCTGCCGGTGGTGTCCACCTGCAGGCTGCCATTGTCGGGCAGGTCGGTGATCCGCAGCCGCAGGACATTGCCGCCGCCGGTGCCGTGGTTCAGGGCGAAATTGTCGCCGACATAATTGCCGTCGGCCGGATTCTCCAGATAGCTCTCGGCGGAGGTCGCGTCGTCGGGATCGGCGGCGCTGATCATCGCCGAGGTGATGCCGACGGTATCGCCTTCCTTCAGCTTGTTGTCGCTGGAGCCGGAGATCGTCGGGTCGTCGTTGATCGGCGTGGCATAGACGGTGAAGGTGCCGGTCGCGGTCTGGTCGGCCAGGGTATTGGGGTCGATCATGCCGGCGGAAACCTCGAAGTCGAAGCTCCCCTTGAAATCCTCGCCGCCATTGTGGACGAAGCGGATCCGGCCGGCGTCGATCTCCGCCTGGGTGAAGGTGCCGAACAGGCTCAGGCCCGACCAGTTGCCGGACCCGGTGGTGTCGCGCTGCAGGCTGCCGGGCAGGTCCAGGCCCATGATCGTGTAGACGATCTGGTCGGTGGTCACACCCGTTGCGGTGTAGCGCAGCATCACCGCCGTGCCGCCATTGCCGTCATCGCCCAGGATGGTGCCGTTGCCGCCCTCCGACACCGTGCCGGCATCGGTCGGATCGGTCGGGTTCCGGCCGACGAACAGGATCTGGTTGGGATCCGGCTGCGGCGGTTCCGGCACATTGCCGCCGCCGCCGCCCACGGTCCCGGTGCCTTCCGCCAGGTTGACGGTGAAGGTGAACTGGGTCAGCGCGTCGGCCTCGGTCGGGCCGTCATAGATGCCGCCCTGGCGGGCGAAATCCTCGCCGTTCGCCGCCCAGCGCAGGCTCTGGGCATTGTCGAAGACGACGAACTTGAAGGTATCGGTGGTCTGCGGGTCGGGATTGACCGTCTGAACGTAGACGATGTTGCCGGCGATCACGTCGCCCAGGGTGAAGGTCTCGCCGGAGGCCAGGACATTGCCGTTCTTCAGGAGCTGGCCGTACTGCAGCCCGGTGCCGACCAGGGCGAAGGTCAGGTTGCTGTCGACGGAATCCCCGTCGGTGGCGTTCATCATCGCCTGGGTCAGGACGACCCGGTAGTTGTCGGCGGTGGCGCCCGCATTGCCGTCCGGGCCCGCCTCCGCGACGGTGGCGGTCAGCGTGCTGTTGCCGTCCCAGGTCGGGTCGTCGTTCACCGCCGCGATGTTGATGGTGAAGGTCGTCGCCGTGGTCTTCGCGCCGCCGCTGCCCAGGCCGCCGCCGGTGTCGGTGACGGACAGGCCGAAGCTGTCGGTCGCCGCCGCGCCCACCGGGTCGGAGCCGTCATGGACATAGGTCAGGTTCGACTTGTCGGCGGCGGCGATGACGAAGCCGGCGCCGGCCAGGTCGCCGGCCGTCAGCGCCCGGTTGATGCTGGTGGAGACCCCGTTGATCACGGCATTGCCGTTGTAGAACAGGGTGCCGCGGCTGGTCAGCGAGGTGATCTTGATGGTGACATCGTCGCCCGGATCGCCGCCGGTACCGGTGGTGATGCCGGCGCCGACAGGGGTGTAGCTGGCGCCGCCATTGCCGGTATTGGCATTCTGCGCGTTGGCGGGCTGGCCCTCGTAGACCGAGGCGGAGCCGCCGACCGTCGGCGCCTGGTTCACCGGCGTGATCGAGATGGTGACCGTGGCGGTGTCGGAGTTCGCCTGCGGCGTGGCGCCGTCATTGACGGAAACGCCAAAGGAGTCGGCCGTGTTCTGGTCGGTGCCCGTCGCCGTGTGCTGGTAGGTGATGCGGTTGTTGACCACATCGTCATGGGTGAAGATCGACCCCACGCCAAGCAGGTTGCCGTTCTTCAGCAGATTGCCGTGGGTCGGCGCCGTGGTCAGGCGATAGACCATCTGGCTGTTTTCCTGCGCGCCCACGGCCAGTTCCGGATCGGTCAGGGCCAGGGCGGCGGCGGTCACGGTCGTGGAGGCCGCGCCTTCCACGACGGTCATCGACCCGTCCGGGACCTGCGCCGGATCGCTGGCGGGCCGGATGATGGCATAGGCGGTGCCGGAGCCGGACAGCCCTTCCGCATCGGTCACATTGATGGACAGCGCGACGGAATCGGCGGTGGCGCCGACCTCGTAGTCGGCGGCGGTGAACTGCAGCTGCGCCAGCCAGGCATTGGCGGCGGTCCGCGACCCGTTGAAGCTGAAGCCGTTGGCGATCCCGGTGCCGTTGCCGCTGGCGTCCGACAGGCTGCCCTTCGCCGGGTCGCCGACGGTGACCGACACGGTCACCGTGGCATCCAGGATCGGGTCGCCGTTGATGTCGTTTGCGCCGGAATGGTCGTCGTCGGTGATCGACAGGCCGGTCAGGGTGGCGGTCTGGCCGCCGCCGCCGCCCAGCGAGGTCGGCTCGCTCACCGCATAGGAATAGGGGGTCTCCACTGTCGGCGCGGCCAGCTTGTCGGCCCAGGCGTCGCGCGCAGCCGCCGCCAGCGGCGACAGGCTGGTCACCGACCCTGCGGTGACCTCGAGCTGCCAGTCGGCACCCAGGGACTGCGCCCCGGTATCGTCGTCGGAGGCGGCGATGTCGGCGCCCGTCAGGCTGGCCAGCGCGGTGACCAGCTCCCGCCCCTCGGCGCCGGCGCCGCTGTCGCAGCCATAGAGCAGGATGTCGGCGTCCAGGGTCAGCCCTTCGCTCCAGGCGCGGAAACTGTCCGCCAGCTGGGTACGGGCCCGGTCGCCGTCCACCAGCTGGTTGCCCAGGGTGAAGGAGCCTTCCTCGCCGTGCGCGAGAATGTGGATCGCCGCTGTGGGGCGCTCCGCCGCCAGCACGGCGCCGATCTTGGCGATCCCGTCCTCGCCGGCACCGACACGCAGGACCTCGACCCCGTCCGGAAGGCTCTCCAGCAGGGTGTCGGCCATGCGGACCCTGGAATCGACGACCAGCAGGGTCCGCCCGTCGGCCTCGCCACCCTCGCTCTTGCCATCCGGCTGATCCGGCCGTGCATCGCCCTCGGCCGCGACATTCTTCTCGTCCCGGCTGGGGGCGACCGCGCCCAGGGCATCGATGGTGTCGGCGACCTGCTTCTCTGCCGCCGCATCCCGGGGGTCGGGCTTCGCCTGATCCGGGTCGGGACCGCCACCGCCATCGGCCGCGGTCGCCATGCCGGCTGCGTCCAGAAGGATCCGCTTTTCGAGCGCGATCATCCCCATTTGCCTCGCCTCCGTACCCCTGTGCCCGCCCCCGCGGCGCCACGCCGGCCGGGGACCCCCCGCCGACCGGCCCGACGCGGGCCGGGCAAATCGCGCCTGTGCCATTTGAGAACAGGCTGCAACTAGCGGGGCAAAGAGCATGCCGGTTCATGCCAGACGGATGGCCGGCACATCCCGACGGCGAGCATCCTGCGTCGGGCTCAAGGCAATGCACAATAAAATTTGATAAAAAACGAAGAACAAGCGGTTAAAATCAACTATCGGCTGCATAAAGGTACGCCCCCTCATCGGAAGCGTTTGCTACGACCCGATCGCGCCGACCTGCCGCATCGTGACCTGAGATGATCCGCTCAAGTCACAGCCTGTTTCTTTTCGGCACAAGCGGTGCTGTCGGCAGACGCGGTCCCGTGGCTGGCCATCCCGCTGCGGTTTCCGGCTAGGATCCCGCCTCGAGACCGGACCACCGGACCGCAGGAGGATGCCCATCGCCATGCCGCACAGCATCGACACCGTCACCGGCCTGATCGCCGCCCGCGCGGCAGAAGCGCCGCGGGCACCTGCCGTCATCGCCGACGAGGGCCGGCTGGACTATGCCGGGCTCGACGCGCTGGGCCGGCGCGCGGCGACCGGCCTGGCCGCGCTTGGCGTCGCGGCCGGCAGCCGCGTGGCCTTCTGGCTGCCCAACAGCCTGGCCTATCTGGGCCTGTATCTCGGCTGCTGCCGGCTGGGCGCGACGGCCGTCGCGGTGAATACCCGCTACCGCTCGGCCGAGGTGGGCGACATCGTCCACCGCTCCGGCGCCACGGTGCTGGTGCTGTGGCCCGGCTTTCGCGGCATCGACTTCCTCGGCCTGCTGGAGGGGTGCGACCCGGCCGCACTCGCCGGGATCCGGCATGTCGTCACGGTCGATCCGTTCGGCCAAGGCGGGCCGGCACGCCTGCCCGGCCATCTGGACCATGCGGCACGGGCCGACTGGCACGACCTGGCCGGCGCCACGGCAATGGCGCCGGGGGATGTCCGGGATCGCGCCGCTGCCGATGCCGGCTGCAATATCTTCACCACCTCCGGCACCACCCGGGCGCCGAAATTCGTGCTGCACAATCAGGCCTCCATCGCCGGACATGCACAGACCGCGGCAACGGCGTTCGGCTATCCGGGCCGCCGGGGCGGCTTCATGTGCGTGCTGCCGTTCTGCGGCGTGTTCGGCTTCAACCAGGTGATGGCGGCGCTGGCCGCCGGCCGGCCGGCGGTGATCCGCAGCGCCTTCGACACGGCAGAGGTGGTGGCCCTGATGGACGCCCATGGCGTGACCGACTTCAACGGTACCGACGACATGCTGGGCGCCCTGATGGACACACAAGGGGGTCCTGCGGCCATGGCGCGCCCCCCGTTCATCGGCTGGGCGGCATGGGGCACGGAATATGAGCGCCTCGGCCGGCGCGCCGATGCGGCGGGCATCCGCTTCTGCGGCCTGTTCGGCATGAGCGAGATCCAGGCGCTGTTCTCCGCGCGACCGGCCAGTGACCCGGTGGAGCGACGCCTGAAGCCGGGCGGCACCCTGGCCTCCCCGGTCACCGAGATTCGGGTGCGCGATCCCGACAGCGGCGCAGTGCTGGGAATGAACGCCCCTGGCGAACTGGAGGTGCGCGGCCCGTCGCTGATGGCGGGCTATGCCGACGACCCGGCGGCCACGGCGGCGGCCTTCACCGCCGACGGCTGGTTCCGCACCGGCGACCTGGCGCTGCTGGACGGCCCGCGCAGCCTGCTGTTCCTGCAGCGGATGGGCGACGTGCTGCGGCTGGGCGGCTTCCTGGTCAGCCCGGCGGAGATCGAGGCGCAGCTGCAGGCCGGGCCCGGCATCGCCGCGGCGCAGGTGGTCGGGGTGCCGGGGCCCGAGGGCACCCGCCCGGTCGGCTTCGTCACCCTGGCCGACGGCGCCGGCTTCGACGAGGCGGCGCTGCAGGCCCATTGCCGGGCGCAGCTGGCCCGCTTCAAGGTGCCGGTCCGCATCTTCGCCCTTGACGATTTCCCGCGCGCCATGAGCCCCAACGGCATGAAGATCCAGCGTGCCGCCCTGCGCCGCATGGCGGAAGAGGCGCTGCAGGGATGAGCAGGGGACGCACCGGCGCCTTCCACCATGTCGACCTGAACGTTCGCGACCTGGCCCGGTCGCGGCCGTTCTACGCGGCACTGCTGACGGCGATGGGCTATCGCTGTGCCGTGGACAGGGCAGAGGAGTGCCGGTGGGACCTCGCCGAAAGCGCACCCGGCGTAGGCGACGGCGCCGCCCTGACGATCCTGCAGGCCAGGTCGGCGGATCGCGACCATGCGCATCGCCGCTACGCGCCGGGCCTGCACCACCTGTCCTGGCGGGCCGCCAGCCGGGCGGAGGTGGACCGGGTGCATGCGGCAATGCGCGCCGCCGGCATCGCGGTCCTCCATCCGCCGCAGGCCTATCCCGAATATGACGGCAGCTATTATGCCGTCTTCTTCGAGGATCCGGAGGGCATCAAGCTGGAGGTGGCGCACACCCCCGACTGGATATGACGCGCTGCGCCATCACGGCCGGATCAGGTACTTCTCCCCGGTCCGCTTGGCGTCGTAGGCGGCGATCGTCGGCAGGTCCAGAACCTGCTCCAGCGAGATCTCGTGGCTGTAGTGGCTGGCGAAGGTGGTGGTCAGCTCCGCCGCCACCCGGGCGCGCATCCGCTGGGCCGTCTCCGCCCCCGCTGCGGCAAGGAAATTCGGCAGGAGCCAGCCGGAGATCGACCATTTGAAGCCGAAGGTGCGGTTGAAGACCGTCGGCGACAGGTCCAGGGCGCCGTAGATGTAGAGCTGCTTGAAGGTGTCGGAGCCGTAGCGGTTGTATTCCTTCATCGCCTTCGCGGCGACCGCTTCCATCGCGCCCAGGATCTGGCCGCCCTGCTTGCCGCCGCCGATCGCGTCGAAGGCCAGGGTGGCGCCGGTATCGGCGATCGCCGCGACCAGGCCGTCCATATAGTCGGCTGCACTGGAATCCAGGACATGCTTCGCGCCCTGCCCCTTCAGGAGTTCGACCTGTTCGGGTTTGCGAACGATGTTGACCAGCGGGATGCCGTCGGCGAGGCAGATCCGGTTCAGCATCTGCCCCAGGTTCGAGGCGGCGGCGGTATGGATGATGGCGCCATGGCCTTCCGCCTTCGCGGTCTCCACGAAGCCGAGCGCGGTCAGCGGGTTGACGAAGCAGGAGGCGGCGTCCCGCGGGTCGGTCCCGTCCGGCATCGCCATGCACATCTGCGCCGGCAGGCAGCGGTACTGCGCGTACATCGCCCCGCCCAGCATCGCCACCGTCTTGCCCAGCAGGGCCTGCGCCTCCGGCGATGCGCCGGCCTTCACCACCACGCCGCTGCCTTCGTTGCCGACCGGCATGGCCTGACCGACCCGGCCGCCCATCGCCCGCATCGCGGCCTGCGGGATCGGCGCATTCACGACCGGCAGACCGTCGCGGGAGACGGTCTTCGCCGCCGAGATATCGGCGCCGGCCAGCAGCAGGAACAGGTCGGACGGGTTGATCGGCGTGGCCTGCACCCGCACCAGAACCTCGTGATCCTTCGGCTCCGGCATCGGCTGCGCCGCCAAGGACAGGTCCAGTTCGCCCGCCTCCTTCACCAGGGACAGGATGGACAGGTTGGTGGCGGGGATCTCTTCGGTCATCTCGGGCTCCAGGGGGTTGAACAGGGTCGGCAGCTGCGGCTACCGGATCAGGTTGGGCAGCCAGATCGCAATGCTGGGAAACAGGATCAGGAATACCATCACCAGCAGTTCCAGGGCGATGAAGGGGAAGGCCGCGGCATAGATCTGGGTCAGCCTGATGCCGGCCGGCGCCACCCCCTTCATGATGTAGAGCAGCAGGCCGAAGGGCGGGGTCAGCAGGCTGATCTCCATGGCAATCAGCATCATCACCATCAGCCAGATGGTGTTCATGCCCAGCCCGTCCGCCATCGGCAGGAAGAAGGGCAGGGTGAGCAGCATCATGCTGATCTGGTCCATGAAGGCGCCCAGGAACAGCAGCACCGCCATCATCAGCAGCATCGCCAGCAGCGGCGTCATGTTCCAGGTGGCGAATTCCTGCAGCAGCCCGCTGGTGGCGCCGGAGATCTGCAGCACCTGCGAGAAGGTCAGCGAGCCGGCGATGATGAACAGGATCATCACGTTGATCTTCGCCGTCTCGGTCAGCGCTTTCTTCAGCTTCGGCCAGGTCAGCTCGCCATAGCAGGCACAGACGATCACCGCGGCGACGCAGCCCAGCGCCGAGGCCTCTTCCGGCGCCGCGATCCGGAAGAAGATCGAGCCGACCACGACGACGAAGATGGTGAACAGCGGCAGCACGTCGATCACGAACGGCCGCCAGCGGTCCCAGCCGGACAGGCGCGCCTCCGCATTGGTTTCCACCGGCGCCAGGCGCGGGTTCAGCCGGCAGCGCAGCACCACATAGGCGACGAACAGCACCGCCATCGCAGCACCCGGCAGGATGCCGGCGATCAGCAGGTCCTTGATCGAGCGCTCCGCCAGGCTGGCCAGCAGCACCGCCAGGGCGGAAGGCGGGATCAGCATGGCGATGCCGCCGACCGCCATGATCGGCCCCATCGCGATCTTCGGCTCGTAGCCGCGCTTCAGCATGTCGGGCAGCATCACGCTGCCCAGGATCGCGGTATTGGCGATGGTGGAGCCGGACAGCGAGGAGAACACGGTGCCGCCGGCGATCGCGACCACCGACAGCCGCCCCGGCACGCGGGAGATCAGCCGGTCGATCGCGGCGATGGCACGGAACGCCATCCCGGTCTGGAACAGGATCTCGCCCATCAGGATGAACAGGGCGACCGGCACCAGGGTGAACTTGGAGATCGAGAAGACATACTCGATCGGCATCAGCGCCAGGCCGATCTCGCCGCGCAGGAACAGGAAGACACCGAGGATGTTCGCGCCGAAGAAGGCGAAGGCGACCGGCAGGCCGAGGAACATCAGCCCGACCACGGTGCCGAGCATCAGCACCAGTGCCCAGTACCATTCCATGATCATGTCGGTGCCACGATCATGCCCGCCGCAGCCGCAATGCCCGGCCGGGCATCAGAAGCCGCCCTCGGCGTCGTCCAGCGCTTCCGGCGCCTCGCCGGCGCGGATCATGCGGAACAGGAACTCCAGCGCCAGCAGGACGAAGCCGGCGACGAAGACGGTCAGCAGCAGCCATTCGGCAACTTCGTAATAGCCGTACTGCACCGCGCCGAAGGCCTTGGCGGCCAGCAGGTTCTGCAGGCCGTACCAGAACATCAGCGCCGAGATCGCGATGCCCGCCAGGTCGAGCAGCCGTTCCATGCCCGCGCGCAGGCCCCGCGGCAGGCCGGAGAGCAGCAGGTCCACCCGGATATGGGCATTGAGCCGCAGCACCCAGGGCGCGGCCAGGTAGACGCCGACATACAGCGCGTATTCGACGATCTCCTGCATGCCGGGCAGGTTGCCCCATTCCAGCAGGCGCAGCACCAGGTCGAGCGCGATCGCCAGCGCGAACAGCCCGATGCTGATGCCCACCAGGGTGCCCACCCCGGCATAGATCCGCCCGGCCGCGGCATCGATCCGCCGGAAGACGCTCATCGCCCGCCCGCCGGCGCTGCGGCGACCACCTTGCGCCTCCCGGCTGTCGGGCGCGCGGCCGCTATTCCTTGGCGAACAGCTTGCGCAGCTTCGGGCCGTTCTCCGGGCTGGTCTCCTCCACCCCGGCCCAGCCGGTGTCCCGGGCGGTCTGCAGCCATTTCTCCGCATCCGCGCCGGTGAAGGTGATGATCTCGAACTCGTTCGCCTGCTTGGCACGGGAAGCGTCCGCCGCCTTGGCGTCCTCGACCACCGCCTGCTGCTCGTACTCCAGGGCGGCCTTCTCGATCAGGTCACGCGCTTCCTGGCTGAGCCCGTCCCAGGCCCTGGCATTGGCGATCAGTTCCAGGTCCACGTCATAGAAGCCGGGATCGACCCGGTACTTGGTCACCTTCTCCCAGCCCGGGCGCAGGCCGGTGATCGGCCAGCCATAGCCGGCGACGGTGCCGTTCTCCATCAGGGTATAGACCTGGTCCAGGTTGGAGGTCTGCGTCGTCGCCCCCAGCGCTTTGAAGAAGTTGGTGTAGATCGGCGCCACCCGCAGGTGCAGGCCCGAGAGGTCGGGCTTGTCGATCCTGTGGCCTTCGCCCAGGTAGAGCTGGAACGGCATGCCGTAGTTGAACCGCGCCAGCGGCACCAGGCCCTGCGCCCGGTGGATGTCCGTCATCAGCGCCCAGCCGCCATTCTCGCGGATTTCCGCCGGGCTGTGCTCCAGCAGCTTCCAGGCATCGGCCTCCGGCACCACGTTCTGGTAGTAGGCGCCGGTGCAGGAGGTGATGTCGTAGACCCCCTGCGCGACCTTCTGCACCAGGGTGAAGGGGCTGCCGATCGCCGGGGCGCCGCCGACATAGTTGAGCTGCACGATGTCCTTGCCGCGCGCGTTCACCGTGTCGATGAAGGCCTCGAAGCGCTTGGCGAAGAACGACCCCTGCGGGAAGCAGGCCGCGGCCTGCAGCACCTTGGCCTCCGCCAGGGCCGGCCCTGCCTGCAGGCCGGCGGCGGCGATGGCAATGGCGGCAACCGCACCCATGATCGTATGGCGCATCATGCTCTCCTCCCGTGATCGCATTATCGTTGCCCTCCGTTCTAGCCGCTGCGCGGCCGCGGCGAAAGGCATCAGAGGTCCCGCAGGGTCCGGATGCCGCCGTCCAATGCCTCGCCCGCCTCGTCCTTCAGGGCCAGTTCGCGCAGCCGGCGGATCCAGTCGGCGGCGTCGGGCCGACCTTCCACCAGCGGGATCGCGCCGATCACCCGGGAGAACTTCGATTCCCCTCGGGCATGGGTGTCGCTGTAGCCCTTCACCAGCCGGCGGCAGCGCAGCACCTCGACCGCCAGGTCATAGTCCTGCTCCGCCACCCGGCGCATTTCCGCCAGCCAGGCCTCCAGATGCGCCTGCTCCACCTTGTGGCGCAGCATGCCGCGCCGCCAGCGCCGCAGCCCGCCGACACCGTAGAGCATCAGGAACCAGAACAGGCCGTCGGTGCGCACCCGCCGGCCGCGATTGACCAGCCGGTCCAGGTTGCGCATCAGGCCGGGCCGCGCCTCGATCCAGCGGCCGAGACCCGCCGGCAGGGTGCCGCAGACCTCCTCCATGCGGGGATGCATGAACTCCGTGGTGTGCAGGACCTGGCCCTCACCGACGCCGATCTCGGCCCGCACCCGCGCGAAGCGGCTGCCGCGGGTCTTCAGGTCCGCCACCCGCACCACATCGTCATAGGCCATCGCATTGGCGATGTACTTCGCCGCATCGACCGTCAGCAGGAAGTTGCGGGAACCGCCGTCGATCCGCTTGTCCAGCGCCAGCACCGCATCGACCCGGTCGAGATATTCCGCGCCATAGGCCAGGTCCTGGAAGTCCACCACCTTCTGCAGGCCGGCGGCCAGCATCGCCTGCGCCGGTGCCGGACAGGCGGCGATGCGTGCGGTCAAGGCGGCATAGCCTTCCTGCAGCGCCTGCGGGCCCGCAGGGCCGGACGGCGGCGGCGGGGCGGCCGCCGCTTCCGCCGGCACTTCCGGCTCCGGGTTCAACTCGACCGCCGTGCGACCGGCATCGAAGGCGCGGAGGCTCGCCTCCACGCCGCGGCCGCCGGCGCGGATCGTCTCCTTGAACTGTTCGGCGGAGAACGGCAGCACGCCGGCGCCCGCCAGAGCGCCGAACAGGCTGGCGGAGATCATGCTGCCATGGCTGCGCGCCAGCCGCTCCATGTCGGCGGCGATCAGCCGCGCACAGGAGCGGCGCGCGATGTCCAGCACCGGCGCGTTCGGGCGGATGCCGTCGCCGGGCTCCGCCTTCTCAATCAGCGCCAGCGCGCGGTGGGTCGACGTGATCAGGGTGGTGCGGTCGGCGGTGACGAAGCCGCGCTGGATGGCGCGACCGGCTTCCATCAGCTCCGCCGCGACGACAATGTCCACGTCGCCCGGGGTCGGCATCAGGGAGAAGACCGGCTGCCGGCCCTCGTCCGGCACCATCTCGATGTAGTAGACGGTGGCGCCGGTGCGCTGCGCCACCCCGGGCACCGAGGTCGACTGCGCCCGCCAGCCATTCGCCTCCGCCGTGGCGGTGATCCAGTCGCTCAGCACGCCGCCGCCCTGGCCGCCAACCGCCAGCACCGCCAGCTTGATGATCCGCTGCCCCGCCACGGCCGGGCCGCCGGCGGATCCGGCGCCTTCCGTCGCCGCGCTCACCGGCTCAGCCCGCCCGCGCCGTCATGCCGGAAAAGTCCAGCCGGCCGCGCGCCCGCCGGCCCTGCAGGGCGCCGATCAGCCGCGACCGCAGGCGGTGCAGGAAGCGGTCGACGGCGTTCGGGTTGTGCACCACGTCGGCCCGGTAGAAGGACGGGCAGAGCACGGCGGCGTCGGCGACCTCGCCGCAATTGCCGCAGCCGACGCAGCTCTCGTCGATGGCGGCGACCGGGTCGTCGCGCAGCGGGTCGTCCAGCCGCTTCACCGACAGGGAGGGGCAGCCCGACAGGCGGATGCAGGCATGGTCGCCGGTGCAGACATCCTCGTCGACGCCGAAGCGCGGCTGCACCACCCGTTTGCCGTCCTTCACCGCCTGCGCGCGCTGCGGCTTTTCGCGGCGCTGCCGGTTCAGCATGCATTCCGAGGAGGCGACGATCACCTTCAGGCCGGGGGTGTCGGTGGTCAGCGCCTCGGTCATCGCAGCCCGCATCTTCGGCACGTCGTAGGTGCGGTCGATCTGGCGCACCCACTCCACCCCCATGCCGCGGATCGCATTGGCGATCGGGTGCTTCGTGGAGCGCGAGGCGTTGCTGGCGCGGCTGGACAGGATGTCCTGCCCACCGGTGGCCGCGGTGTAGTTGTTGTCGACCACCACCACCAGGCCGTTCGACTTGTTGAACACCGCCCCGCCGATCGACGAGTTCAGGCCGTTATGCCAGAAGCCGCCATCGCCGATGATCGAGATCGAGCGTTTCGCCGCCGGCACGTTGAAGGCCGACGCCGAGGCCGGCCCCAGGCCGTAGCCCATCGTGGTGGCGCCCATGTTGAACGGCGGCAGGCTGGCGAACAGGTGGCAGCCGATATCGCCGGCGATGTGATGCTCGCCCAGCTCCTTCTCCACCAGCTTCATGGCAGCGAAGATCGGCCGTTCCGGACAGCCGGTACAGAAGCCCGGCGGCCGCGGCGGCACGGCGGCGGCCAGTTCCTCCGCCGGCACCGCATCCTGGCTGCGGTTGGGCGCCCGGTCCTGGTCGCTCAGCACCTCCGCCGCATGGTCGCGCAGGAAGGCGCGGATGCCGTCCAGCATCACCTGCCCGGTATATTCGCCGGCCTTCGGGAAGGGATCCTTGCCGCGCAGCCGGGTCGGGCTGTCCGCGTTGTGCAGCATCGCGCCGAAGGCCTGCTCCAGATAGTTGGGCTGGCCCTCCTCCACCACCAGGACCGCGTCCTTGCCCGCGCAGAAGGCCAGGAACTCGTCATCGACAAGCGGATAGGTGACGTTCAGGACATAGAGGGGGATGCGGCTCTCGCCATAGACGTCGGCCAGGCCCAGCAGCTGCAAGGCGCGCAGCACGCCATTGTACATGCCGCCCTGCAGGACGATGCCGACCTTGCCGTCTGCCCCGTTGCTGTCAGGGGCCCCGAAATGCTCGTTGAGCTTCCGCTCCCGCACGAAGTCGACGGCGGCCGGCCAGCGCTTGTCCACCTTCTCGTGCTCGTGCGCGAAGGCGGCGGGCGGCAGCACCACGCGCGCGCTGTCGCGGCGCGGATTCTCCAGCGCCTCGGCCACACTCATCTTCGGCCGCTGGTTGTCCTTGGCGATGAAGCGGCCATGCACGTGGCAGGCGCGGATGCGGACCTGCAGCATCACCGGCGTGTTCGATGCCTCCGACAGCTCGAAGCCGTCCTCCACCGCCTTGACGATGCTCTCCAGGTTGGGGCGCGGGTCCAGCAGCCACATCTGCGACTTCATCGCGAAGGCGTGGCTGCGCTCCTGCATGATCGAGGAGCCCTCGCCGTAATCCTCCCCCACCACGATCAGCGCGCCGCCGGTCACCCCGCCGGAGGCCAGGTTGGCCAGCGCGTCGGAGGCGACATTGGTGCCGACCGTCGACTTCCAGGCCACCGCGCCGCGGATCGGGTAGTGCACCGATGCGGCCAGGGTGGCGCCGGCGGCGGCCTCGTTCGCGGATGCCTCGAAATGCACGCCGAGCTCGCTCAGGATCTCTTCGCCATCGGCCAGCACGTCCATCAGGTGCGAGATCGGCGCGCCCTGGTAGCCGCCGACATAGCCGACGCCGCATTGCAGCAGCGCCTTGGTCAGGGCCAGGATGCCCTCGCCGCGGAACTCCTCGCCCGCGCCGATGCGCAGCTGCTGGACCTCTTTCGCGAAGGAGCGTTCAGCCATGCGCCCGGTTCCTCGTCCGCTTCATCATTCTTTGTCCCAAGATCGCCCCGCGCCTTGTATCGGCGGGGGATGACCAAGATGGCGCGACGGCCGCCCTGGAGCAACAGAGGCGCGGGCGGGCCCGGCCCTGCGATACCGGCCAGAATGCACTCCCGTCCGGTTTGACCCTCCGTGCGCGCCATGCCAGCGTCGCCGCCCCCCACGCCCCATCTCCCAGCCAGCAGGAGCCGAACATGACGATGATGCGCGTCGCCACCGCCGCCAAGGCGGGCGGCCTGGACAAGCTCGCGATCGCCGAACGCGCCGTGCCCGAGCCGGGTCCGGGGGAGGTCCTGGTCCGCATCCATGCCAGCTCGCTGAACTATCACGACTATGCGGTGGTGACCGGCATGCTGCCGATCCCCGACGGGCGGGTCCCGATGTCCGACGGGGCGGGCGAGGTGGTGGCCCTGGGCGCCGGGGTCGATGCCTTCGCGGTCGGCGACAAGGTGCTGTCGCTGTTCTTCCCCGGCTGGGCGGACGGCCCGCTGACACCGCCGAAGGCGGCCGGCGTGCCGGGCGACCATGTCGACGGCTTCGCGGCGGAATATGTGGCCATGCCGGCCAGTGCCTTCACCCGCATGCCCGCAGGCTATGGGATGGACGAGGCGGCGACCCTGCCCTGCGCCGCGGTCACCGCCTGGCGGGCGCTGACCCACACCCAGCCGCTGAAGTCCGGCGACACCGTGCTGGTGCTGGGCACCGGCGGCGTCTCGATCTTCGCCCTGCAGTTCGCCAAGGCGGCCGGGGCGCGGGTGATCGCGACCTCCTCCTCCGACGCGAAGCTGGAGCGGCTGACGGCGCTCGGCGCCGACCATGTCGTCAACTACAAATCCGTCCCCCGCTGGGGGAAGGCGGTGCAGGAGATCACCGGCGGCGCCGGTGTCGACAAGGTGATCGAGGTCGGCGGGCCGGGCACCTTCGGCGAGTCGATCGCCGCCTGCCGGATGGGCGGCCATATTGCCATGATCGGCGTGCTGACCGGCCGCGCCGGCGAGGTGCCGACCGCCGCCCTGTTCCGCAAGGTGCTGACGGTGACCGGCATCATGGTCGGCTCCCGTGCCAACCAGGAGGACATGATCGCCGCCATCGAGGCGACCGGCATCCGCCCAGTGATCGACAGCCGCTACCCGCTGCAGGGCATCGCCGACGCCTTCGCGCATCAGGAGGCGCAGGCTCATTTCGGCAAGATCTGCCTGACGTTCTGAGGGGCGGCGAAGCGTTCCACCCATGCCGTCATCCTCGGCCCCGAGCCGAGGATCCCGACGCCGGCGTTGACGCGTCACCGCATCGCAGCGGCGCCGTTCCGTCGCGATCCTCGGGTCAAGCCCGAGGATGACGGTGAGAGAATGCGTATCCGCTTCTTCTCAGATCCAGAACTGCAGGACGTATTCGAACGGGCCGTCATAGTTGACGATGTCGACCCGCTGCAGGCGGATGCGGAAGCCGTCCGGGCTGCGCACCAGGTGGTGGCGATAGCTGCCGGCGAAATAGCGCTGCGCGTCCAGCCGGAACTCCACGACATGGAACTTCGAGCGGGCGACCACCTCGCCCGTCTTGGGGTCGTCGCGCTCGATCACCACATTGCCGACGACATGGCTGGTGCGGTTGCGTGGGCTCTGCGACCAGGCGCGCGGATGCTGCAGCCGCTTCATCCGGGTGCGCATCAGCCAGCGGTCCTCGTAGAAGATGCTGGGCACGCCTTCACCCGTGGTCTGCGAGGGGTCGGCCGGCATCCAGTAATGGCCGTCGGACGTGAACAGCTCCATCCAGTCGGCCCAGCGCCGCTCGTCCAGGACCTCCGCCTGCCGGGTCAGGAACTGCTCGACCTGCCACTGCGTCTCCAGCCGGGCCAGCAGGCCGCGCTCGGCGGCGCTGTCGTTCGCTGCCTCCGCCATCGCTCAGCCCTCCCCCATATAGTCGGTCCAGGCGGTGAACATGTGCCGCATCGGCATCTCGCTGAGCCCGGTGACGGAGGTGATCTCGCCGTCCTTCTCCGGGTCCTGGCCGGCATTGCGGTGGAAGCTGACCCAGTCGCCGCCCTCGCTCTCCAGCCCCTGCTGGCAGCGCCAGAAGTTGTAGAGGTCGTCGGCGTTGATCATCGTCGAGGGCGAGTTCACCAGGTTGAAATAGTGCAGGGAGCGCCGGTAGATCGGCTCCGGCGCGCCCTTCAGGCGGAAATGCCAGATCTCCGTCAGGGTCCGGTCCGGCCCCAGCGGCCGCACCGCGCGCAGCTGCTGCAGCGGCGCCTGCACCGACAGGCAGGGATAGACCAGCACGTGGTGGATGTTGGTGGTCAGGATCTCCTCGGTGCGCGCCTTGCCGTAGGCGCGCTCCATCACCGCCTCGTATTCCAGGGTGTCGGGGTCGGTCGGCCGCAGGCCCATATAGCCTTCCAGGATGCAGTGGCCGTACTTGAAGCCGCGGGTCTGCAGGCCGTCCCACTTGTAGATCGGCGTCGTGAAGGCCGACAGGTAGTGGTACTGCAGCGGCGCGTTCTCGCCGGTTTCCGCCTTGATCTCGTCCTCCACCTCCGACGCCGCCTTGCCGGCCGCGCCATGGGTGATGGAGGGGTGCAGCGCATCGAGCTGGTTCTCCAGGAAGATCTTCCAGTTCGACTTCTGGATCACCCGGAAGCAGGTCGGCACGACCTCGACCTCGCCTTCCGGCGCGCGGTCGCACATGTCGTCGAAGGCCGCCTTGGCGCCGCCCAGCCAGGTCACCAGGTCGGGGCCCTCCGCCGCCAGGCTGGCGAACCAGAAGCCGCGATACCCCTGCACCCGCGGCGCCGCCTTCATGCTGCAGTCCGGGTTGTCGGTCGACAGGCGGGTGCCCTTGTAGCCGTCCGGCGTCGGGATCGCATGCACCTTGCCGTCCAGCTTGAACTGCCAGGAATGGTAGGAGCAGGTCAGGGTCTGCCCGCAATTGCCCATATGCTCGTTGGTCAGCATCGCGCCGCGATGCGGGCAGCGGTTGTAGAGCACGTGGATCGAGCCGTCGCCCGCCCGGGTCATGATCATCGGCTGGCGGCCGATCTGGAAGGTGGCGAAGTCGCCGGGATTGGGGATCTGGCTCTCGTGGCCCGCATAGATCCAGGCGCGATGGAAGATCCGCTCGATCTCCAGGTCGAACACCTCCTGGTCGGCATAGCAGGCGCGATGCGCCCGGTCGGGCTCGACCAGGTCGCGGGGGTCCCATCCCCCGTCGCCACCCTTCTTCGGTACATGCAGCATGACCGCCTCCATAAGATCCGGGTTCTTCATTGAGTCCGTTATACAGGTGGCCACCCCTGCCCAGCCATTTCTGTTTTGGCCGAAATCCATTACCGTGAGTTATGCGCATTGATCCCCGCCAGATGGAGATGTTCCTGGCCGTCTACCGGAGCGGCAGCCTGGGACGCGCCTCGCAGCAGCTGAACCTGACCCAGCCGGCGGTCAGCAAGGCGATCCGGCGGCTGGAGCGCAGCCTGCAGGTGGCCCTGTTCGAGCGCGAGCCGCGCGGCATGGTGCCCACCCTCTATGCCGAGGCGCTGGTGCGGCATGCGGAACTGGTCTCCTCCGAGCTGCAGCGCGCGGTGGAGGAGATCGCGGCGATGCGCGGCACCGCCCGCGGCCGCGCCAAGATCGGTGGCACGCCCAGCGTCATCGAGGGGCTGTTCCCGGCCGCCATCTCCCGCCTGCTGGGGCGGCGCCCGGCGCTGACCGTGGAGGTGCGGGAGGCACTGGAGGGGCCGCTGCTGGAGGCGCTGCTGAAGGGCGAGATCGACCTGGCGGTGGCCGGCGGCATGCGCCGCATCCGCGACTATCCGGTGCAGGTGGAGGCGCTCTATGTCGACCGGGTGCAGGTGGTCTGCCGGCCGGACCATCCGCTGCGCCGCGCCGGCGGGCCGCCGGGGCTGGAGGACCTGCAACGCTATCCCTGGGTGCTGACCGAGCGCGACAACGTGATGTGGCGCCGGCTGTCGGAGATGTTCTACGACGCCGGCCTGGACCCGCCGGAAACGGCGGTGGAGACCTCGTCGGCGCGGCTGATGACCAGCGTGGTGCGCGACAGCGACTTCCTGACCTGGCTGCCGGAGGCCCTGGTGGTCGAGGAGCTGCGCGACGGCAGCCTCGCCGCGCTGGCCCCGGAGCGGCTGTCCTGGGAACGGCAGGTGGTCGCGGTGCAGCGGGAAAAGGGCTCCCTGCCGCGGCCCGCCGCCGCCTTCCTGGAGACCCTGC